>OGCI01000401.1_pt1 | contig 51718 bp, 44 predicted proteins | sample 1570021 | NCBI WGS metagenome assembly OGCI01 (sample SAMN06264664, study PRJEB24512) | hot springs metagenome | isolation source: Hot spring water | place: South Africa: Tshipise | collected 2015-06-21
TAGCCGGGGGTAGGGGCGCAGCGGTGCTGCGCCCTTCTGTTGTTGCTAGCGGGTAGCCGAGAGGCGAGAGGCGATAGGTGATAGGTGATAGGTGGTCTCTGCGGTCGCGGGCGTTCATCATCTTCCGCGAGTAGGGGCGGGTTTCAAACCCACCCCTACAGACGTTTCCCCCCCTGCCTGGAGGGGCTGGTTGGTTGTGGCGTGGTATGTCGCCAGGGGATAGGCGATAGCTGATAGGCGATAGGCGATAACCAATCGTTTCTCTGCGCACTCTGCGACCTCTGCGGTAAATGAATAGGCTACAGGCGAACAGGGAGATCTTCCGCTCGTTGGGAACGAGAACCCGATTTACGCCGTCGCCATTGCTGCTTTCTGTTTCGCCTTCTCTTCCTCCACCAGCACGCGACGCAACACCTTGCCTACCAGCGTCTTTGGCAGCTCGGTGCGGAACTCGACCTCGCGCGGCACTTTATACGGCGCCAGATGTAGCTTGCAGAACTCCTTGATCTCTTCAACGGTTGGCTGCTCGCCCGGCTTCGGCACAATAAATGCCTTCACCGTATCATCACCGCGCTGTGGGTGTGGAATGCCAACCACCACCGCCTCCATCACCTTTGGATGCATGAAGAGGACTTCCTCTACATCGCGCGGCAATACCTTCAAACCGCCAACGTTGATCATGTCCTTCTTACGATCGACAATGTAGAAGTAGCCATCTTTATCGACACGGGCAATATCGCCGGTGTGCAGCCATCCTTCACTGTCAATCGTTTGCGCCGTCTCCTCAGGCCGTTGCCAGTACCCCTTCATCACCTGCGGCCCGCGCACGCACAATTCACCGGTCGCATCGCTGCCAGGCTCAATCTCCCGGCCTGTATCGAGATCGATCACCTTGGCCTCGGTATCAGGCAGCGGAATTCCGATGCTGCCGGCCCGTCGCTCGCCAAAAACCGGGTTGCAGTGCGTCACCGGGCTGGCCTCAGTCATGCCAAAACCTTCCACCAGGCGACCGCCGGTAAGCTGACCGAACTTCTCCTGAACTTCCATCGGTAGCGGCGCCGATCCGCTAATACATGCCTTCACGCTGCGCAGATCGTATTCGTTGACCTTGGGATGATTGATAATCCCGATGTACATTACCGGCACGCCGGGGAAGAGCGTGCAGCGTTCGCGCTGAATCACATTCATCACATTGTCAATCGGGCGCGGGCTGGGCACAATCACAATCTCGGCGCCGATGTGGATGCTGTACATCATGGCTACGGTCATCCCATAGACGTGGAAGAAGGGGATAGCCGCCATCATCTTCTCGCCGCCGGGTTGCCCGCGGGTCAGCCATGCCGCAACCTGTACCGTATTGGCGATCAGGTTGCGATGGGTTAACATAGCAGCTTTCGGCAGGCCGGTCGTGCCACCGGTGTACTGGAACAGCGCCACATCATCGGGGCTAACGTTTACTTTGGGCGGCGTAGGACCATACTTCTCCAGCAGATGTTGGAAGAAGAAGATGTCCTGCTCGGGCATCACATCCACCCACTCTGGCGTCTTCTTCTGCGCGCTCTTCACCAGCAGGTTCGATGGGAAGCCGAGCGTATCGAAGATATGCGCCACAATCACCCGCTTAACCGGAGTCTCGGCCCGCACCTCGCGCAGACGCGGCCAGAAGATGTTCAACAGCACAATCGTTTCGGCGCCCGAGTCGTGCAACTGATGCTGCAATTCGCGCCCGGTATAAGTGGGGTTGGTATTGACGACAATCGCGCCCAGTCGCATGCAGGCATAGAAGGTGATGATGTAGTGTGGTGAGTTAGGCAACATCACCGCTACCCGATCCCCCTTGCGCACGCCAAGCTGGTAAAGCGCCGTCGCCATCCGATCAACTTTTTCGTTCAACTGCCGGTACGTCATCTTGCCGCCGACGGTGAATCGTCCGCCTAGCAGGTAGCGCAAGACGAAATTAGTAGCTGTGTGGTCGGCGTAGGTCTTGGCACTGTTGTGCAGCATGTCGCTGAGCGTTATGTCCGGGTACGTCAGCGATGGCGGCACACCCGGTTCGTAGTACGACAACCAGACTTTGTCCAATTTGCACCTCCTTGTGCGCTTAAGTGGGTCGGGAATAAGCGCCTGTACTGCTGCGCGGTGAAAGCAACTCCAACGCTCTCACCGCATCCAATCGTGACTATACATCGTCGCGGAGCCAGCCCCGTTCGCGAGCAATGAATTTAATAGTGGCATCGTCCGGCGGATATAATCCGGCTGCCTGATAAGCGTAGGCGAGCAGCGCTGCGCCGCCAATCAGACCAATAATCAGTCCAAGTAGAAAGGTGAAGACTCCGATCACCTGTTTCATATAACCTCCCCGTAACTATATCCCATATGCATTGGGGGAATACATATCGATTGTACCATATTTTACCGGTTCTGGAAGTGGATCGAGTATAATAAAGGTGTTGCCGCTCTGCTCCTTCCCAATACGTGTCCATATGTTATTCGTCCACTTATTTTACCAGTCTTGTTTCACTGGTTGCTGCTCGATGATCTGAACAAGGAGTTGTCCAATGGCTAAAGTGAAAATGACGCGGGGAAAGTTCAATGGCATCCAGGCTTGCGCTGATGCTAATGGTATTATTGCAGCCGCGGCAATGGATCAGCGCGGTTCGCTCAAGAAAGCAATTGCCAAAGCTCGTGGCGCTGATGCAACCAACGAAGATCTGACCGCATTCAAGACGGCAGTAACCCGCATTTTGACTCGCTACGCCAGCGCGATTTTAATGGATCCAGAATATGGCCTGCCCGCTATCGCTCAACGCGCTCCCGGTACCGGTGTGTTGCTCGCTTACGAGAAGACCGGTTATGATGCGTCGGTGCGCGGTCGTTTGCCCGATCTGCTCGATGTCTGGAGTGTGCGCAAGTTGAAAGAAGCCGGCGCTGATGCGATCAAGATTCTTCTCTACTACAATCCGTTTGACGATGCCGCTATCAATGACATCAAGCATGCCTTCATCGAGCGGATTGGCGCTGAGTGCGCGGCGAATGATATTCCCTTCTTCCTCGAACCGATTGCCTATGATGATACCGTCGGCGACGAGAAGAGCTTCGAATTTGCGCTGGTCAAGCCCAGGTATGTGACCGCCTACATGGCCGAGTTTTCGAAGCCCCAGTACGGCGTCGATGTGCTCAAGGTTGAAGTGCCGGTCAATGTCAAGTTTGTCGAGGGGATGCGGGTATTTAGCGGCCAGAAGGCGTATAGCCGCGAAGAAGCGAAAGAATTTTTCCGCCAGGCTGCCGATGCTGCTCGCAAGCCCTTCATCTACCTCAGCGCCGGTGTCTCTGATGAGGTCTTCCGCGAGACGCTCGAACTGGCCGCCGAGGCTGGTACACCGTTCGCCGGCGTGCTCTGTGGTCGCGCAACCTGGCAAGATGGTATTCCAGTCTACGCCCAGCACGGTCTGGCTGCGCTTGAGTCCTGGCTTGAAGATCGCGGTGTTGCCAATATTATGGCTCTGAATGAGACGCTGGCCAAGGGCGCAAAGCCGTGGTGGACGATTTACGGTGGTCTGGAGAATATCGAAATAGTTGACCTTCCGACGCTGAACTGATCGCGTTCGCTGCCGTTTACGCTCACGCCGAAATTGATCGCTTCCCTTCGTCTAACGGTTTCGCCCTCTCTCACACGAGAGGGCGAAACTGTCGGGCTGTGCATGCTGATACCGGTTTCAGGCGCAATGATATTGCTGACAGCGATTGCTACGATTTCACCAAAACAAGAGACAGGCTGATAGCGTTCTGTTCGACACCCTCACACCGAATCACATCCCCACAATTCCCATCCCGCCACGACCGGCGCGGCGCAATCGCTCAATGGTTGACCAGCGTGGCGCTACCGGCACTCGCACTGGTGGCAGGCCCTGCGCGATCAGGCGCATCGAGTCCCGCCAGCGTGCCGGTAATGCTCCCACTTCTGCCCCGCTCTGCGCAGACTCTTCGGCTAGAAGCAAGGTGATTGCCGCCACTGCTGCCGCTGCTTCTTCTTCAGTCGGCGAGCCAGTAATGATATGCATAGAACTGCCTCTCATCGTTGCGTCAATCTCGTTGTGAAATGTGTTCATCTCTATCGCCGAACCAACCGCTGCACCATCACCCGCTGCGCTGTCAGTTCGCGTTCGGCGGGTAATGGCGGTACCTCAATCTGTGTTCCATAACGTCGGCGCAAAGCCAGCTCAATCAGGTGATCGGTCAATTGCGGATTTTTCGGCAACAATGCGCCGTGCAGGTAGCAACCAAAGGTATTGCGATAGATTGCGCCACCCCAGCCATCCTGACCGTTGTCGCCATAGCCGATCAATACTCTACCCAATGGCCTGACCCCTGCGCCGTGGAATGTGCGCCCGCTGTGATTTTCAAAGCCGACCAACCGCCATGGCCCTTGTCCGAGATCGACCTCGATCACGATGTTGCCGATCATGCGTTGCTTGCCGGCGATCGTATGCACATCGAGCGCACCCAGACCGGGTAATCGTTCGCCGGTATGGGTAAGAAAGTAGTGACCAAGCAACTGATAACCGCCGCAGATCGCCAGCACAACCAGATCGTCCTCGATTGCAGCGCGCAGGGCCGGCCCCTGCCGTTCAATCAGGTCGGTGGTGATCAATGCCTGCCCACTATCCTGCCCGCCGCCAAAAAACGCCAGATCGACTGTCGTCCAGTCAATTGTATCACCGGGATTTACAGCGACGACTTCAAGCTCGATGCCTCGGCGCGCGCATCGCTGGCGTAATGCGATCACATTGCCGCGATCGCCATAGACATTCATATGGTCAGGATAGAGATGGGCTAACCGCAATGTGAACATAAGCCTGTCAGGTGGTAGCGTCGCGCCGTTTTTACTTGCGCACCAGATAATCGCCTTCGCCGATCCAGGTGTACGTTGTTAACTCTTGCAAACCCATTGGCCCGCGCGCATGTAACCGGTTTGTCGAGATCGCTACCTCGGCGCCTAGCCCAAACTGGCCGCCATCGTTGAAGCGTGTGCTGGCATTGACAAAGACTGCCGTGGCATCAACCTCGCGGGTAAAGCGGGCTGCGCTGGTCGGGTCGCCGGTCAGAATGGCTTCGGAGTGGCCACCGTATTGGGCGATGTGATCAAGCGCTTCGTCAATATCGCTAACCACCTTAATGGCGACAATCAATGCGAGAAACTCTTGGCCAAAATCGCTCGGATCAGCCGGTTTTAAGTTCCATGATTCGTGATCGGGCGTATCGGCCAGAATCGCTAGCGCTTCGAGATCGCAGCGCATCTCTACCCCGTGACGGGCAAGCGCCGCCGCGACCATCGGCAGGAAAGCAGGCGCTGCCGCGCGATGCACCAGCAATGTGTCGAGCGCATTGCATGCTCCCGGTCGCTGCACTTTGGCGTTGACGATCACCGGCACGGCGCGGGCAAAGTCGGCGCTCGGCTCGACATAAATATGACTGACCCCCATCCCGCCTACAATCACCGGCACGGTAGCATTCTCAACGCAGAAGCGGTGCAGACTGGCGCCGCCGCGCGGAATGATCATATCAACGTAGCGGTCAAGGCGCAGCAATTGCCGCACCAGCTCGCGGTCAGGATCGGTAATACTCTGGGCGGCAAAAGCGGGCAAGCCGGTCTGTTCCAGTGCAGTTGCAATCACTGTTGTCGTTGCCGCCACACTCCGGGCAATATCGCTGCCGCCGCGCAAAATGACCGCATTGCCGGCCTTCAGGCAGAGCGTGGCAATGTCGATCGTTACGTTCGGGCGCGCTTCATAAATCGCGCCGATCACGCCAATCGGCACCCGTCGCTTATACAGGCGCAATCCCGACGGCAATTCTCGTTGATCAAAGATCTCGCCAACCGGATCGGGCAGGTCTGCAACTTTGCGGCAATCCTCGGCGATGGCGGCAAGCCGCGCTTCGGTCAAGAGCATCCGGTCAATGATCGCCGGTGGTGTACCGTTCCGTTCGGCATCGGCGACATCGGCGGCATTGGCACTCAAAATGTCGCTCTGTCGGGCCAGCAAGCCATCGGCAATCGCATGCAGCGCCGCATTCTTCTGCTCAGTCGTCAATTTGGCCAGCGCCCGCGCCGCCGTCTTGGCGCGCCGGCCAATCGTTTCAAGATCGGTCATCGCGAGAGCCTCCCTGATCGTATTCGTCGTAGCGGCGACGTTCAGACTCAAGATAACGACGGGCACGCTCAAAGCGGTCGTCGAGTTCGCCCTTCTGGTATGCCTGCCAGAGTAACCATACAGCAGCCAGCACTAGCCCGCCTCCGATCACCATCAGCGGTAATAGCGCTGCGGCAAACACGTTTGAAGTGGCAATCACGACCATCGCTGCTGCGCCCAACGCAAAAGCGCGCCGCCGTCGTGAGCCGGGCGCGCTGCGCCGAAACTGCTCAATCAGCAGCGCGGCGATGACTATTGCCACAATTAGCCGAATGATGTCAGGACTCATATTGTCGTTCCCGTGGTATGTTCCTGGCGGCATTGTACCACAGCTACGCCGGTTCGGTTTAGCTTAACGCGGTTGTTCAGGCACTGTGCGCCGAACAGCAATATCCCCGATCCTGAAAGCTGCCCAGATCAGCAGGCCAAAACTGACGTAGTTGATCGGAGTGCGCAGCGCGTTCAATTGATTCCAGGTGTCGCGGGCCTGCGTCCAATCGGCTGGCGGCGCTGTCGGATCCCATCCCAGTACGGCGTTGTTGATCGGCACATTCAGTACAATCGTAAAGACACCGACTCCGAAAAAGAAGAGGATCCATCCCAACGCAGTTAGCCGCCAATACAGAGTATGACGTTCACGCCAGAGTCGAACCAGCGGGTACAATGGCAGCCACATGGCCAGATTGGCCACCACTATCACGCCGGTCGGGAAAGCGTCGAGGGCGCGAATCAATCCCTGCTCGATCCGGGTGTATTCGCCAGCGTTCAGAGTCATCAGAGTGGGGATAACGCCTTGCTCGAAGGTGTAGAGCAGGCCGGCAAACAGCCCAATCGCGAACGTGAAGATAAGGTGAATGATACGAATGCTCAGCATACGCTCTCCTGATCGTAATGCGTTCACCATAGCGGTGGCTCAAAGATTTTCAGCGCCAGAATGATGACTACCAGGATGCCCATCGCCATGCCAACCTGATTGGAACGGCGCGCCAAAGCCTGATATTCCGGATCGTCAGCGCCTTTCGCCGCCAGGGTGTTGATCTGGCGGTTGAGCAGCGGAGTGTAGACGCCATAGGCGATGCTCATGGCGATGAGGTAGAGCGCAATCGCTACCCATAGAAACGGCGCAACACTCTTTCCCCATACGATCATTAACACCCCGGTGACGCCACCGATGAGATAACATGGGTTGGCTACGTAATCATCGATCCATTTCACCCCGCGTAACGCAAAAGCGAGCTGCGTCGGATCGCGCGAGCCACGCATGATCCAGATCGCGTAGCTGGCGTTCAGGCCGACCGCCGTCATTGTGGTAAAGATGTGCAGGAAGACGAGGAGCGTGTATCCCAATGGATGCGCGCCGTCTGGTGGTGGGTGCATAGCTGTTCCTCCTTTGACGAGCAGACGATACGTTGACTATAATGGCAACCGTCTGGATGATCTATGTTGATTCATCCGTTTTGCTTTGCCAATCGTCCACACTCTATGGATGCATTCACCTCCATTCTCGACACGCTGCGCCTCAAAAGCAGCGTGTACTGCCGTTCTGAGCTGGGTTCGCCGTGGGGTTTGCACTTCGCGCCGCGTTCGTGTGCGGTCTTTCATGTATTGCACCGCGGTAATGGTTATGTGCGTCTGTCTCATGAAGAAGCGTTGCTGCCGTTGCGCGAAGGCGATGTGATCCTCTTGCCGGGAGGAGATGAGCATACGCTGCAAGAGACGCCAACGGCGCCGCTGTTCCGCAATATCGAGCTGGATCAATGGGGGGAATGCGCTTTGATGCGCTGGAGTGATCAACCAACGACTGTTGTACTGTGCGGAACGTTCGCCCTTGAGCAACAAGTCCTGCTTCCGTTGTTGACGCAGTTGCCTCGTCTCGTGCATATTCCGCGTAGCGAAGCCGATTCGCTTAACAGTGTGCTGGCGCTGATGGCTGCTGAAGCCGAGGCGTCACGGCCTGGCAAAGAGGTCATTCTGCGTCGGCTGGCCGACATTCTGTTCATTCAGATCATTCAGCGTTGGGTGGCGCTACAAGGTGTCGAACGCTGCGGCTGGTTGGGCGCGCTGCACGATCCGCTGATTGGCAAAGCCTTGAGCCTGATCCACTCGCATCCCCAACATCCCTGGACGGTTGCGGCGCTGGCGCAAGCCGTTGCCTGTTCGCGTTCGGCATTTGCCGCGCGTTTTGCCGCTCTGGTTGGCGAATCGCCAATCGCCTACCTGAACCGCTGGCGCGCGCAGTTGGCTGTTCGTCTGCTGGCCGAGCAACCGCGCGCAAAGGTGAGCGACATTGCCGCGCAGGTTGGCTACGATTCCGAAGCCGCTTTCAGCAAGGCGTTTAAGCGCCAGATTGGCGTCGCGCCGCGCGCGTATCGACTGTTAACCCAACAAGCCTATCCCAATCCAACAGCCTGAATATCCGGCAGTGGTGGCGCTGTTTCGCCATCCTTCTGATCGGGGCGACGTAACCTGATCGGCTGATAACACGTGCCACGCAGCCAGTGTCGCGACCGGTATTGCTCACTTTCCTGCGCGCGATTGCTGCTACCTGTGGTACTATACAAAAATAAGGCAATGCTGCCCGTCATCGTGACGGGCATTTTTGTGCGTTTCATTCCAGAAAACGAGGTGAAGGGTATGTCCGTTGGGGTGGCTTACACGCTGACCTTGCGCTGTCAGATCGAGAACCGGCCCGGTATGCTGGGCCGGCTCACGACGCTGATCGGCGAGTTCGGCGGCGACATCGGCGCCATCGATATTGTCCGCGCCGAACGCAACATTCTGGTGCGTGACATCACTGTGCGCGTGCAAGATGAACAACACGGTGAACAACTGGTAGCCGCGATCAACATGCTTCAGAACATCAAAGTGCTTCAGGTCAGCGACCGTGTATTCCTTACCCACCTTGGCGGCAAACTCGCCACTCAGAGCCGCGTCTCGCTCAAAACCCGCGATGATCTCTCGCTGGCGTACACGCCAGGTGTAGCTCGTGTCTGCCGCGCAATTGCCGATGACCCCGAAAAGGTCTATTCGCTCACCTGGAAGGGTAATAGCGTGGCTGTCGTCAGCGATGGTTCGGCGATCCTCGGTCTGGGTAACCTCGGCCCCGAAGCGGCAATGCCGGTGATGGAGGGCAAAGCGATCCTGTTCAAAGAGCTGGCGAATATTGATGCGGTGCCGATCTGTCTGCGCTCGCAAGACCCTGATCTGATTGTGCAAACCGTTGAGCAGATTGCTCCCAGCTTCGGTGGCATCAATCTCGAAGATATTGCCGCTCCTAACTGCTTTCTGGTTGAAGGTCGGCTCGAAGAGAGTCTCGATGTTCCGGTCATGCACGATGACCAGCATGGCACTGCTGTGGTAGTGTTGGCTGCCTTGCGCAATGCGCTTCGCCTCACCGGTAAAACGTTGTCCGATGTGCGGGTGGTTGTGAATGGCATCGGCGCTGCCGGTACCGCGATCATTCGCGCCCTGATCGAGGCCGGTGTGGGTGAGATTACGGCAGTTGATCGATTTGGGATTCTGGTCGAAGGTGATCATGCCCGCCAGACCCCAATGCAGCGGATTATTGCTTCTCTGACTAACCGCGAACGCCGTCGCGGCGATCTGTCGGTTGCGTTACGAGGAGCTGATGTCTTTATCGGCGTTTCCAGAGGGAATATCCTAACGCCTGACCACGTGCGCGCAATGAGCGCCGATCCGATCATCTTCGCTCTGGCCAACCCCATTCCCGAAGGCGATCCCGATATGCTGCGTCAGTACGCTCGTGTGGTTGCGACCGGTCGCAGCGATCAGCCCAATCAGATCAACAATGTGCTGAGCTTCCCCGGTATCTTCCGCGGTGCGCTTGATGTCAATGCGCGCAAGATAACTTCGGCGATGCGCCTCGCCGCCGCCGAAGCGCTGGCGCAAGTGATCCCTGAAGAAGAGATGAACGAGGATTACATTGTGCCCAGTGTGTTTAATCGCCAGGTCGTGCCGGCGATCGCCGCTGCTGTGGCGCGCGCTGCTATTACCGATGGCGTAGCTCGGCGCGCTTACACGCCGGGTGATTGAGCGCAGTAGCGAGGCGGATAACGACGCTTCGCTCCAGGATGCCGAAACGCCACCTCACCCCGATCGCGCGTTTCGGCATCACCGATTCTGCGTCAACCATACCCGCCATTCGGCTTCGAGTGTTGCCAGCTCAACACCGTATATGCCGTAGTAATCGGCGCTCCCCGCAACGCCATTTCCGCTCTGATAGAGCCGGTCAAATGCGTCACGTCCATACTGACTCAAGAGGTATTCTACAAAACTGGCCCACTGATAGTAGAGGGTATTCATTTCGGCGGCGGATCGTCCCAAATGGTTGGCAACTAGCGGCATCGGCGCTTGCCCGCCGAGAAAGGCGTGAAAGTCAGGCGAGCGACCGAGCCAGTACATTCCCGCACCCCAGGTTGCCCAGCCTTCGAGCAGAATCGGGTCACTCTGAAGATGGGCATCACCATAGTAATCGTGGGCGAGCTGGTGAACAAATTCGTGCGCGAGAATATTCACAGCGCGGGCCGCTGGAATGTCCGCGCATGTAAAGACCTGCGCTTCGCGTCGGCTGGTATAGGCTGCCCCGTGCAGGGCACAGTTCGGTTCAGCCTGAATTGTTACGGTAATCGGCCCGGTTGGCGCAGTTGCCGTGCGCGCGCTGACGTAGGCCAGCGCAGCGTACAGTTCGGCGGTGATGGCCTGGTCGCTTGTGCCCGGGGGCAGCGCGTTTGCTGCGACGATAACCTGTAGTGTCGCCGCGCTCACCGGCATCATCGTTGCCCTGAGGCTCTGCGGCTGCTCAACATTGCCGATACTGGCAACGATTGGCGAAATGTACGGTTCAGATTGGTTGACCCGATGGAAAGCAATCGCGCCGGCTATGATGATCAAAACGGTTGCGATCAGCCACCAGTGTCTCTTGTGCGGTAGCGCCATAGAGTGGCCTTTGCCCTGATCGCGGTGATGGCAGGTCGCTACTGACGTTCGTGCCAATGATAGATTGCCGTTGACGGTTCAAACGGTTGTCGCCAGCGCTTACGCAATCTCTGGCATCTCTCTAACTCTACTCACTGATCACTTCATACTGCGCGCGCTCGCTGGTATGCGGAGTCACGGCAATGACTACCAGGATGCCACGCTCTCCGTTGTTGAGTGTGGCCGTTGCCAACCCGTCGCTATCGGTGGTTAACGCCTCTACGGTTATCTGTCCGTTGGCTGCCGCGCGCACCAGGCGCAATTCCCATTGTTGTGGAAGATCGCCATCGATCCGCGCGAACCCTATCGCTTCCCAATCGCCGGGGCCGTCTTCAACATCGTCGCGAAAGCCGATCTCAGGAATTGCGATGTTGTCGATCATGATACCCGGCGCATGCACACCCTGATCGTTGATCGACCAGAAACGCAAGAGGATCTCGCGTCCGGCAAAGGGAGTGAGATCCATCTGCTCGGTCACCCAGCGCCCTCGCAAACCATCCTCTACATTCGCCTCCGGTCGTCCTGAAACACCGGTCAGACCGTGCCCGTAATTCACCCCCTGCGGATCGTAGTCTGTCGTCCACATACCGGGCAATGTCTCCCAGGTCTGACCCTTGTCCGTGGAAACGGTGACAAAGGCGTAGTCGTAGTCGTCTTCAATTTCAAACCACATATCAAAGGTCAGCGTTGCTGCGCTTACAGCGCGCAGATCGACCTTGCGCGTGAGCATTGCTACGCTATCATCACTCCGGTTGCTCCACCAGGCATAGCGACCACGCGGCATTTGTCCGGCAATGCGCGTTGTTGTATCGCCGCGAAAGGTCACCGCGCGCGTGTTGCGTGGCAGTTCCAGATAATCTACCCCGAACTGGATGATGTCATCACTGTAACGACTGTCAATCGGAGTGGGTCGTATTTTTCGTGGCAACAGGTTGCTCAGTTCAGTGCCGGTATCGTAGGTGTAACGCCCATCGCCGACTCGCGGGTCATTGATCAGATTGGCGACAGCCCAATCAGCCATAATCTGGCGAAAATGGGTAATGTCGGGCCGGGTGCGCGCAGTCAGCGCGACAAATGCCTCGAGATTATGGCCGGCATTAGCCTGAATCAGGGGGCGCAACTGATCGCGACCGGCATACTGCGCATAGATATAGCGCATAAACAGGTGAGCTGCTCCGTAATGTACGCCTGACTGACCGGGCGCGAAGCCCCATCCGGTGAGCTGGATGTCAGGATTGCGCAGGTAAAGCGGAATGAAACCTTCACTCTGGAAGCCATTGAGGTCTTCGGCTAACTGCGACATGCCTTCATTCAACCAGAGCGCGCTACCCGGCTGCTCATTCTGGTGGATCATGTGCTGGAATTCGTGGGCCAGCACGTCAAGGTAGGTATCGCTATCAAACGGCATCAATTCGATGTTCATAAAGAACATCTCGCGCTCGTTGCTGTAACGATTGATCTGTCGGGGTAGCGAGTCGCTGGAGGAATAGTAGCCTAAGATTTGGCGGCTGCGCTCAACCGCATTGAGGATGGTAATGCGGTTGTCACCATCAACACCGGGTTGCGCTTCGCTGCCGAAGATCTCGCGAGTGCGCGGATAGATCTCTTGCTCAAAGGTTTGGGCAGCGCGTTCGAGCGCCCGCTGGTCGTAAGGCACACCCGTTTCCACGTACATCAGCACAATCGGCCCGACGTAGCGCAGCTCAGCAGTAATTTCATATTGGGTATCGTCGCTAAAGTCGGTCACGAAAAAGGTGCGTCGTTCACCCACCTGCACATCGAGTGGCTCGCTGCGTGCTATGTAGGGGCATGCGTCTGGCGCCGAACGACAGGCGCCGAGCTGGCGGGCCAGTTCAACCTGATCGCGCGGCAATCTGGCAGCAGCGTCGATCAGGGCAATTTCGTCAACACTGCCGATCGGTTCCGGTATCACGGTCGCTACCGGAGTTGGTGGGGCCGGCGGCGCATCGGTTGAGCCGGTAATCGGTGTTCTGGAAGGCTTGTCAGGCGTCGGTTCAGCCGGCGGCATGCAGCCTGTCAAAACGGTCAGCACAGCGATGATTGTGATCAGGGAATGAAGTGCGCGTTTCATTATCCTTACGCCTTTGCGCTATCCGCCAAACGCCGTCATGCCTTCCCCTGCATTGTACCGCAAAAAGAGCGCCACTCGCCATCGAGTGACGCCCATAAAAAAGGGGGGAAGGGGATAATCTATGTCAACGCGCTGCGGGCATGGCTGTTACGCGGCGATGGCAGTGTTCCCACTACGATTGGCCATCGCGCGCAGGCGCGAGATTCGCTTGTGCGTCTCCGGGTGGGTGCGGAACAGGCTGGCCAGGCCACCCAATACCGGATTGATAATGTACAGGTGTGCAGTTGCCGGACGCGCCTCTTCCATCGGCATCCGCCCCGCTGCCCACTCCAGCTTCTCAAGCGCGCTGGCAAGTGGCAACGGATTACCCAGAATTTGAGCGCCGCCAGCGTCAGCCATATATTCACGCGAGCGCGAGATCGCCATCTGAATGATCAGTGCCATGATCGGCGCCAGCATCGCCGTAAGCACGCCGCCAACCATCCCGGCGAGGCCACCATCCTCCTCATCACTACCTCCCAGTCCGGCAAAGATCATACCCCACATCACCATGTCGGCCAACATCCCAATCGCGCCAGCGATGGTAGCCGCAATTGATGAAATGAGGGTGTCACGATGCTTGATATGCGCCAGCTCGTGCGCAATCACCCCGGCCAACTCCTCGCGCGTCAGCAGGCGAGCAATGCCGGTTGTCACCGCGACAGCGCCATGCTCCGGATCGCGACCGGTAGCGAACGCATTCGGTGCATCGGTGTCGATAATGTAAACGCGCGGCTTTGGAATGCCGGCCCGTCGCGATAGCTCTTCAACCATCGTGTGCAGTTCAGGCGCTTCGTCAGGCGATACTTCTTGTGCGCCACTCATCTTGAGCGCCAAGGTGTCAGAAAACCACCACGCGCCCATATTCATAATGATGGCCAGAACGAAGGCGATGATCATACCGATCTGACCGCCAACTGCGCCACCGATCACGATAAACAGACCGGTGAGCAATCCGAGCAGGCCGACTGTCTTCAAGCTGTTTATGAATATCGTCATGTGGTCTCCTCCACAGCATGAACAGAGGCTTAATGCGTATTGTTGTAATTGCACTATCAGTATAGCGAAGCGGGTGGAGGTAGCCAAGGGGTTGCCTTTCCCGTTGGAGTGGGAAGAAGTTCCCGTTCGGATGGCGCGCATGGTCTCTGCGCAGCCGCCGAGAGGATGCTGCCGGTAGCGAGTGGGTTGCGTCGAGCAGGAGCCGCAGATGGTACCCTTAGTCCGGCTAGTGCCGCGCCCTATCACCAGCGTGATCGGTTCATTCGATGGCAGATTGGGCAATGCGCGATTGCTATCGGGGTTTTTGGCTTGGGTTGACTGGCTACGCTCTGATCACCCCGACGCGCCTGATCGCGACGTAAAGCGGAGTCTAAACCCTGACAGGCTGGTGTACCTGTCAGGGTTGTGTTACCACCATTGACCGGCACGATAACGTTACCGCTACAACGGTTTCAATCCAGCCTCAATCTCAGCTCGATATGGTTCAAGGAAAGGTGGCAATGCTAGCCGCTCACCCAAGGCATCAAACGGCTCATCGACCGCAAATCCTGGCTCATCGGTTGCCAGCTCAAAGAGGATGCCGTTCGGTTCACGGAAGTAGATGCTGCGAAAGTAGTAACGGTCAACAATCCCGCTGTTGGGGATGCGTAACTCGCGCAACCGCCGTGCCCACGCCTCGTGTTCAGCAAAGGTTGGCACGCGGAAGGCTACATGATGGACTCCGCCGGCGCCTGGCTGAGCCGGCGGTAACTGCGGTTGCCCGATCACGTGTACCTCGGCTGCCGGCCCGCCTTCGCCCATCGTGTAGACGTACACCGTGTCACCGGGATAATCGGGATGCACATAGCTCCGCTGCAATTGCATGCCGAGCGCCATGCGGAGCACGGCATCGGTCGGACCGGGTCGGGCTACGCTCAACATCACCGGCCCTAACCCGCGAATCTGGTGTTCGGCAGGCACCGGACTGTATTGCCACGGCACAAATTCGCCGGCGCCACCATCATCGATCAGGGTCAGCCGTTGCCCTTCCGGGTCTTCAAAATCCAGCGCCAGCCGGCCATCGCGTTCGTTCACCTCGCCAACTACAATGTTCGCTGCGCGGAGTCGTTCGGCCCACCATTCCAGGCTGGCTCTTCCATGAACCCGCAGCATTGCGCGAATGATGCTATGCGTACCGCGCCGTTCGGGTGGCACTGGCCAATCAAAGAAGGTCAGGTCGCTACCGGGTGTGCCGACGCCGTCAGCGTAGAAGAGATGGTAGGCGCTGGTATCGTCTTGATTTACAGTGCGCTTAACCAGTCTCATGCCGAGCACGCGGGTGTAGAAATCGTAGTTACGGCGAATGTCGGCTGAGATGGCTGTAACGTGGTGAATACCGGTCAGAGAGAGCATGATACATTCCTTCGCCGCCATCGCACCATTGCATGGTGCGATGGCATGATTGTCCTGGTCATCAACGGAGTTCCGGAGGCGGCACCAGCCCGCGCTGTACGGCGACAATCGCCGCCTGAGTGCGGTTACTAACGCCGAGCTTCTGAAAGATCTCACTCAAACGGTTGCCGACCGTCTTCTCGGCTAGACTGAGCTTGAGGGCAATAGCGCGATTATCATCACCCTGAGCAACAAGAGCGAGAATATCGCGTTCACGTGGCGTCAGCACTTCATTCAGTGACGGCGCATTATCATTCCGGCGCAGCAGATCAAGCACTCGCGCGGCGGCGCTGCCGGCCAGCGCTGCTTCACCGCGGTAAACCACGTGAATGGCTTCGATCAGCTCAGTCGCATCGGCATCCTTCAGCAGATAGGCGTTAGCGCCGGCCCGCAGGGCCTCGAGCACTGTCTGTTCGTCGCGGTGCATCGTCAACACGACGCAGCGCGTGTTAGGGCTGACCTGCCCGATCTGACGCGCGGCCTCAATGCCGGTCATCACCGGCATTGACACGTCGAGCAGGGCGATGTCAGGTTGAGTGGCCTTGGCCGCTTCAACCGCAGCCGCGCCATCGCGCACTTCGGCGACGACCTGGAAGCCGCCTTTGCGTTCGAGGATTTCTCGTAACCCTTGCCGGAACATTGTATGGTCATCAGCGATAAGGATCGTTATCGCATTGTTCATAATGCCTCCAACCTGCATGCACAGGTTTATCTGAACAAAGTATCTGTCATGCATCTTACCATGGAAGCTTCATCAAATGCCAAAAGCCGGCGCGTCCGGCAGGGTGATGGCGCGCTGGCGAACGGGGCAATCTGTTGTGCGCATCAACGTGGGCGTGGGAAACGGATCAGGTCTGCGTTTTCTCGCTCAGTTGCGTTGTTGGCGAAGAAGCTGTGACCAGTGCCGGCTCTCTGTGCCGTCTCACTCCGTTTCTAAAATCCCTTCCAGCCGTGATGGTTGCGGCGCTGCCTGCGTCTGCCGACCAAAATTGTCGCGGCGGAAGACGATGTTGCCGGCAGCCATAGTCAGCATTACCTGTCCCTTCAGCCGCTGGCCGCGCAGCGGCGTGTTCTTCCCCAGTGACACGAAATGTTCCGGTTCGACCACCCAACTGCGTTCGGGATCGAAGATCACAATATCGGCAGTCGCGCCCGGGCGCAGGTTAGCAGGTGAACGGTTCAAGACCTGCGCTGGCCCCTCAGTTAGTTTTGCAATCAGGTTAACAATATCCATCTCACCTCGATGAACGAGGGTAAGGGTCAATGCCAGCGCCGTCTCAAGCCCGCTAATGCCGGGTGGCGCGATGCCATATTCGCACTCGCGATCAACCAGCGCCTGAGGGGCGTGGTCAACCGCAATGGCGTCGATCACCCCATCGCGCAACCCTTCAACCAGCGCCTCAATATGTTCGACACTGCGCAATGGTGGCTCGACCCGCGTACAACTGTCGTAAGGCGGGAGCAAAGCCGGATTGAGCCACGACGGCAGACTCAGATCAGGATGCGCTCCAGGTCGGCTGGTTTCAATCTCGTTCCGCTCTTCCAGCCAGCCTAGCAGCCAGCGGTCGGTCAGGGTAAGGTGATGAGGTGTTACTTCCGCTGTTACCCGTGCGCCGCGCGCGCGCGCGGCGCGGATGAGCGCCACGCTGCCGGCAGTGCTGACCCGGCTAATATGCAGGTGAGCGCCGGTTGCTTCGGCCAGGGCAATGTCGCGGGCAACGATTGCTTCTTCGGCGGCAGCAGGGATTCCAGGCAATCCCAGGCGGGTACTGACCGCGCCTTCGTGGGCAACCCCTCCGGCAGCCAGTTGTGGATCCTGACAACTAACCATCACCGGCAGCCCCAGCGCGGCAGCATAGGCCAGCGCGTTGCGCATCAACCCCGCGTCGGCGATTGTTCGTCCGCCATCACTGAAGGCAATGCAACCCGCTTCAGCCAGTTCGCGCATCTCGCTCAGCACGCGCCCTTCGTTGCCCAGCGTCAGCGCGCCGATCAGATCGATCCGCACCTTGCCGAAACGGTCGGCCAGTTCACGTAATTGGCGAACTGTGGCGGCATTGTCTGGAGTTGGGCGAGTGGTAGGCCGCGCGCAGAGTGTGGTAAATCCGCCAATGGCAGCGGCAGCGCTGGCGCTGGCAATCGTCTCTTTGTGCTCTTCTCCGGGCTGGCGCAGATGGGTATGCAAGTCGGTAAATCCCGGCGCAACGACGCAACCGCGCGCGTTGATCACTTCCACATCTGGACCCGGCGGCTCTCGTTCGCTGTGCAGGTCGGCGAGGTCGTATAATCGTTCGACTTTGCCATTGGTAACCAGAATATCGCCAATGGTAGCTACCCGGTTGGCCGGATCGATAATGGTGCCATTTTTGATGAGATATCGCATCGGAACCTCCCTTAACCGGCCATTCGGTAAAGTAACGCCATCCGCACAGCAACGCCATTCATCACCTGCTCTTCAATCACTGCCGCCGGTGATGTGGCAACTTCGGGGAAGATCTCAATTCCTTCGTTCATCGGGCCGGGGTGCATCACAATCGCATGGCCGGGCAGTCGGGCGAGTCGTTCGGCAGTCAGGCCGTACACCCTGGTGTATTCGCGCAACGCCGGCAGCAAACCACTCTGCATGCGCTCTTTCTGCAACCGCAGCGCCATCACCACATCCGCCTTGGCCAGTAACGGATCGAGATCGTAGCTGATCCGCACCGTTGGCCAAGTCGCTGTCCAGAATGCCGCCGGGCCGATCAGGGTGGGGGGGCCGCAAAGAGTCACCCGCGCTCCCAGCCGGGTGAGACCCCACAGATTCGAGCGGGCAACGCGGCTATGCAGCATATCGCCCACAATCACCACATTGAGGTCGCGGATCTGACCGAATCGGCTGCGCATAGTATAAAGGTCAAGCAGGGCCTGAGTCGGATGGGCGTGGCGGCCATCACCAGCGTTGATCACTGCGCCGCGAAAATGGCGGGCAACCAGATACGGCGCGCCTGATTGACTGTGGCGCATCACGATAATATCGGCGCCGAGAGCCTGGAGTGTGCGCACCGTATCAACCAGCGACTCACCCTTCTCGACACTGCTCCCGCGCGCCGTGAAAGCAACCACATTCGCCGAGAGGGCGCGGGCTGCCAGTTCAAACGAGATGCGAGTGCGCGTGCTCTCTTCAAAAAACATATTGACCACCGTTTTGCCTCGTAGCGCTGGCACCTGCTTAATCTCGCGCTCAAGCACTTCGCGCATACTCTCGGTAGTCTCTAAAATCTCTTCGATCTCGGTGGCGCTGAAATCATCGAGATCAATCGCGTGGCGGCGTCGTTCAGTCATTGCTTCCACCTCGCTGGATTACCACCTCATCAATGCCATCGGTCTCACGCAGCCGCACCATCACTCGCTCAGAGAGTGAAGTTGGCACATTCTTGCCAACAAAATCGGCGCGAATGGGCAATTCGCGATGGCCACGATCAATAAGCACGGCTAGCTGAATGCGGGCAGGCCGACCAAAATCGGCAATGGCGTCGAGCGCAGCCCGTACCGTGCGCCCGGTAAAGAGGACATCGTCAACCAGGACGATCGTCTTGCCGGTAATGTCAATCGGCAGATCGGTTTTCCGCACTCGCGCTGCCGGGCCGCGGAGTTTCAGGTCGTCGCGGTAGAGGGTAATGTCCAGTTGACCAACCGGCACTCGCGTGCCTTCAAAATCGGCGATTGCGGCGGCGATGCGTTCAGCCAGCGGCACGCCGCGGCTCCGAATGCCGACGAGTACCACATCGCGCAGGCCGCCGTTGCGCTCGTCGATCTCGTGCGCAATCCGCACCAGCGCGCGCCGAATCTCGTCGGCGGAAAGGATCTGTTTCTCGTTACTCATGCCCTCCTCCGCATCAGCCCTTCCGCGCAAACAAAAAAGCCTTTGCCCACAATAGTGGGGCAAAGGATGAGCGGCATGTCAGGCCGGGTTGAATTCAGATTCATCGAATGACTCCTTCACAGCCTCACGGGACTGTATTAAAGGTGTCGTGATCGTATCACATCCCCAACTACCCGTCAATGTCAATCCTGCTCGTCGCGTGTGCCATCTCTGCTGATCGCTATGCCTGACGGTTGCACATTTCACATCAATCCGGGTTCAGGGGTTCTTTCAGATTGGCTGCTGCGATGCCTGGCCCTGTCTCTGCCTGATCGTGTTCCCTCACGACAGCCGGGAATTGCGACTGACCGGCTTCCAATCGCGCGATGCCATCCTTGCCAGCTTGCAATTCCCGTCAGACTGCGTAATCTCTTTGTCGCGCAACAAATAATGGCGAAACATGGTACCATACGTTCAAGTGAGACTCAACTGCGCGCCGTAAGGCGCTTCGCCGGAGATATAGTTATGCCGCGAGTCCTGATTTTGCATGCATCGGTCGGCACCGGTCACAAACGTGCTGCCGAAGCACTGGCTGCCGCCTTCAGTCGTCGCCAACCCGGCGAAGTTCGGGTGGAAGACGTGCTTGACCATACGTCGCGCCTGTTTCGTCTCGCCTATGCTCGTTCCTACCTCGAACTGACCGATCGGGCGCCGCTGGTGTGGGGCTATTTCTACACGCAGACCAACGCCGATCCGAACCTGGCTGAGATTACCAACAACATTCGCAAGCTGGTCGAAAGTATTGGCACCAACGGCCTGAAAGAGGTGTTGCGCGCTTTCCAGCCCGAAGTGATCATCTGCACCCACTTCTTGCCGATGGAGTTGCTGGTCGGCTATAAGCGCAGCGCTCGTCTGACCGAGCCAATCTATTGTGTGATTACCGATTATGCCGCCCATACCTTCTGGACGTATACCGAAATTGATGGCTATTTCGTTGGCGATGAGCAAACGCGCGCGCAACTGATCGAACGGGGAATTAGCCCCCAACAGATTGTGGTGAGTGGCATTCCCATCGATCCCGCTCTCGCCCAGCCCAACGATTGTCGCCAGGCTCGTATCCGCCGCGATCTACCCCTGCAAGGCACCGTTATTACCCTGTTTGGCGGTGGCGTGGATGATGACCACGTGCGCCAGATTGTCAGCGGCTTGATGCAAAGTCCGCTGAAAGCGACCCTGGTCGTTGTCGCCGGTCGGAATACAACCCTGGTTGAGACGTTGAGCGATTTTATCTCAACTCCGAATATTGATCTGCGGGTTCTGGGTTTTATCGATTATGTTGATGACCTGATTACGGCGAGTGATCTGGTGATCACCAAGGCCGGCGGTCTGATCGTCAGCGAGGTGCTGGCTCGCGGCACCCCGATGATTATCATCGACCCGATCCCTGGTCACGAAGAGTGGAATGCCGATTACGTCGTTAGTACCGGCAGTGGCATTCAGTTGCGGATGTGTGAGTCGACCCCGCGCGCAGTGTTGAACCTGCTCAATCATCCCACTATGCTGAGCGAGATGCGCAAGTGTGCCCAGGCGGCGGCGCGACCAAGGGCAGCGCTCGATATTGCCGAAAAGGTGATCGCCGATCTCGAACGGCACCGCTACGATTGACAATCTTATGAATCGACAACCGATCGATGTCCTGTTTGCTATTTCAGATACCGGCGGCGGTCACCGCAGCGCAGCCGTCGCCATCAGCGCGGCGCTCGAACAGATGTCAGGTGACGCAATCAGTTGGGCTATCGAAGATATTTTGCGCGCCACTAATGTGCCCGGCGTGCGCAGCGCCCCTGGTCTGTATGATCAGCTTTCGACCCGCTGGCTGAAGTTGTATAACTTCTCGTTTCAGTTGACCAATTCCGGCTCTACCGTGAGTTTTCTCTCGCGCGTGGTCTATCTGATCGCTCGCCAGAATCTTGAACGCTTGCTGGCTGAACGCCAACCGCGCCTGGTCGTGGTGACCCATCCACTGGTTCATCGCCTGGTCTGCGCGGCCCGGCGACGGCGCCGTAATGCTTTTGGCGTGGTGACGGTTGTGACCGATCTCGTGACACTCCACGCCTCCTGGAGTTATCCCGGTGTCGATCTCGCCCTGACGCCAACCGATGAGGCTTATCGTCTGATGCACAAACGTGGCATGAAGCCGAGTCAGTTGCAGCGTTGCGGCTTTCCCGTACATCCGAAGTTTGCCGCCGAGAACCGCGATGCGGTCACTGTTCGCCGCGCGCTGGGGTTTGACCCCGATCGCTTTACCGTCCTGTTGACCGCCGGCGGTGTCGGATCGGGTCGCCTCGGTGAGCTGGTGCAGGCGCTCGAGCAACAACTACCCGATAAGCAGTTGCTGGTCGTAACGGGCAAGAATCGGGCTTTGTTCGAGGAATTGCAACGCGGGCCGCGCTCGTCCTATACCCATCTGTTTGGGTTTGTCAATAATATGGAAGAGCTGATGGCTGCCAGCGATGTGGTGGTGACCAAAGCCGGCCCCGGTACGTTGATGGAAGCCCTGGTGATGCGCAAGCCGGTGATCGTGACCGAAGCAGTTGGGATCCAGGAACACGGCAATATTGACTTTGTGCTGAATTACGAGCTGGGATTCTTTTGCCCGACGACCGAGCGTATCGTCGCGGCGATTGGTAGTCTCGAAGACCCGGCGCGCTATGCAGCCACTGTCGAGCGCCTGAAGCATGCAGTTCCCCGCGATGGCGCAATGCAAATTGCTCGCGTTATCCATCAGCGCCTGGCGTTGCAGTCGCAGCGTCGTCATGGGTAGCGAGCGATCGGCAATTGCGTGTTGCTGTGGCGACGCGCTGGCACAATTGTGATGCCGATCCCACCGGATGATCGCGGGTGATGCCCGGTGCCATCAGCCTGGCAATACCCGGCGCGCGCTGACGACTGCTCCATTGCGGATCGTTTCACTCTGCGCCGCTTCCTGCCTGGCGCAACAGCCGGCTTAACAGCTCTTGTACCAGCGTCTGCCCCCGTAGTTGTCGGCGCCAGTGTTCGGGAATCCCGCTCAATCCGTAGCGAATCCCGGCGATGCCACCTGCAACACAGGCCGTGGTATCGGTATCGTGGCCAAGCGCAATGGCTACCCGCACAGCGCGCGCGTAATCGGCGCTTTGTTGAACGGCCCACCGCGCCGAGCGGAGCGTATCGACGACGTAGCCCTTGCCCTCTCCTGGTGACAGATCGTCTGGACGAATGTGGCGCTCAAGTTCTATTCTGGCCTGCCCGTCGCCGTAGATTTCACGCAAGCGGTTGGTGGCTCGCTCCCAGGCTGCCGGATCGCCGGCCAGCTCATAGCGCGCCCACAAGCAATACAAGGCGCAACAGACCTGCGCTCGCAGGTGACCATGTGTCGGCAACGATTGCATATGCGCGTCGGCTACCAGTTCGTGATCACTACCGATATGCCATAACGCCAGCGGGAGCACTCGCATAAGCGAACCGTTCCCGTTATCATATTCGCCAGCCGGCCCGGAACGATTGGGGGGAATGCCGCTCTGCAACGCATGAATGGCTTTGACTGTCTGAATGCCGGCATCGAATACCACGCCATCGGGTGTGTACGCGCATTGCTCGTACCAGGACCGAATCTTGAGCGCAAAATCGTTCAGATCGAGCCGATCACACGCCAGCAACGAATCAAGCAGGGCGAGCGCCAATGCGCCATCATCCGACCAGGTGCCCGGCGGCACACCGGGGTGACTGCGCTGGAAGCCGACCGGCGGCTCCATGTCGATCTGGGCCAATGGTGGCAGCTCTGTGGGGGAATGAAATTCATACGGCACGCCAAGCGCGTCGCCGATGAGTAATCCGAATAGTCCGCCGGCAATGCGTTCGGATCGCTCCATGGTGTGCTCCTCGTTTCATGACGGTGCCTATGATCTGTGCTCATTGTATCGAGTCCGGCAGATATTTGCACCAACAAAAAAAGGGCGGGTACTCAACCCGCCCTTGCGTCTGAGCAGCACTGTTATCTACCCCAGGGCCTGCTCCAGCGTACCGGTCGTTGTTCCCTGAGCGTCCAGCGCAGCCGCGATTCGTTCGCCAGCTTGCGCGCCGCTGGCCCAGGTCTTTGGCACGCCGACACCACCGCGATAGCTGCCGGTCAATTGCAGGGTTGGCCAGCGTTGTTCCAGCCGTTCGAGCGCCGCAATCCGCTCGCGATGACCGAAGGTGTATTGCGGAATGGCGTAACGCCAGCGTGTCACATGGGTGAGCAGCGGTTGTCCGCTGATCCCAAGCACCTGCTGGTTGTCGCGAATCGCCGCTTCGATCAGGGCCTCTTCGCTCTGTTCGGCCAGTTCGGGTCGAATAGCTCCGCCGACCAGCGTGATCGTCAGTGCCCGGTCGGTGGGTGCGACGTGGGGGAACAGGCTCGAAGCCCACAGAATGCCAAGGAAGTGTCGCCGCTCGCTCGACGGCGCCAGCACGCCAAACCCGTTCAATTCGCGCGAGAGTTGATCGCGGCGGAAGCCAAGGTGAACGACGGCCACCGGCGCATACGGAATGGCGCGCAACGCCCCGGCTGCCGTCGCATCGAGTGTCTCGATCAGATCGGCAGCGGCGTAGGCCGGCGTGGCAATAATCACACTGCGCGCCGTTACCGTTTCGAGTTCACCAGTGCCATCGATGGTTACCTCCCAGGAGTTGTTGCGATAGCGCAACCCCACCGCTCGCCGTCCCGTCCAGACATTGTTTGCCCCCAACGCGCGGGCCAATGCCCGCGGCCATTCGGCCAGACCATCGCGGAAGCTAAAGGTGCGACTCCGCATCTTCGGCTCGCTCACGGCAGGCTTCGGTCTGGGCGCGCTCAACATGCCGCGCGCGATGCTGCCGCTGCGTTGCGCCGCTTCCCATAGGGATGGAAAGACCGCCGCAACCGATAATTGATTCGGGTCGCCAGCATACACACCGGCCACAAAGGGATCAAGCAGGCGCGCCGTCGCTTCGGGTCCGATCCGGCGGCTAAAGAAAGCAGCCACACTCTCTTCAGTGCCGGTTGCGGCATGTGGCGCAACCGGTTCGGCCAGCGCCCGCAGCTTGCCGCGCCACGAGAGCAGGCGGGTCGTTACCAGCCCAATCGGCGACGTGGGAATCTCAATCGGTTGGCCATTGATCAGAATGAAGCGTCGCTTGCCACAGCGCGCGGCTGGCGTGATGCGCTCGCGCAACCCCAGATCGATCAATTCATTCCAGAGTCGGGTGTCTTTTGTGCCCAGGGTATTCGGCCCACAGTCGAGCGTAAATCCATCCTGCGTTTTGATGCTATGGATGACTCCCCCTACGCGATTGGCCGCTTCGATGACCAGCACGCGATAGCCCCGCTTATGCAGGGTATACGCTGCCGCCAATCCGCCAATGCCGCCGCCGATCACGACACTGTCATAGCCTGGCATCATACTCCGCCTCTCTTCTTGCTGATCGGTAACGCACCGTATTCACCAGATTGTTTGCCGGTCTCCCTTTAGCAGGAGTTGACCGCGCCGAAAGCGGTGTTCTGCCCATTCGCGCGCCTGACCAACCTCCTCGGCCCTTCCCTGGCAGGTGAAGTTGGTGGCAAGCGCATTCAACGCGCTCTGGTTGGGTTTGCTCTTATCATACCGTACTTGAAAAGAGTGGCCGCTCGCTGGCCTGTTGTAAATAGCGATCAAGCTCCATCGCCAGATTGCGGATGAAAAACCGTCCTCGTTCTGTCACCCTTAACCGGCGCGGCTCCACTTCGACCAGGCCATCGTCGGCATAGGCGGCAATCCGTTCGATCTCGCTGGCGAACACGTCGCCAAGACGTTGACCATCAGGCGGCAGCGACAGATCGAAGGGTACCTCAAGATTGCACATCAGATGCATAATCGCCTTGCGCCGCCGAATGTCGTCATCGCTCAGCCGCATCCCGCGCGTAATCGGCAACTGGCCGGCGTCAATCGCGCGCTGGTAATGGCCCAAATGCGAGTCATTTTGCGCATAGCGACCGGCCATGTCACCGATGGCGCTCATGCCGAAGCCGATCTGATGCGGCGCCGGCAAGACCGTATAGCCCATAAAGTTGCGTTGCAGCCGCCGCTCACGCGCCGCTATTGCCAGTTCGTCATCGGCCAGGGCAAAGTGATCCATCCCGATCCATTCGTAGCCGACTGCCGTCAAGGTGTCAATAGCTTGCCGGAAGAGTTGAAACTTTTCATAGCCGGTTGGCAACTGGCGGGCATCAACCCGCTTCTGATTGGGCCGGGCCTGTGGCAGATGGGCATAGCTGAAACAGGCAATCCGGTCGGGCCGCAGATCGATCATCGCCTGCAAAGTGGCGGCAAAGCTGGCCGGAGTCTGGTACGGCAGGCCGTAGACCAGATCAATGTTGATGCTGGTAAAACCGGCATCACGCGCTGCTGTAACCACCGTCTCAGTCTGACTCAACGGCTGGATACGGCCAATTGCGATCTGCACCTCCTCGGCAATGTCCTGCACGCCAAAGCTGATCCGGTTGAAACCCAGTTCGCGGAAGAGAAAGACCTGCTCGCGACTGCCGATCCGTGGATCAACCTCCAGCGCCACTTCTGCCTCAGGATCGATGGTAAAAGCAGCCCGCAACATGCCCATTAAACGCCGTGTCTGCGCCTCATCGAGAAAGTTAGGGGTGCCTCCACCCCAATGGAGTTGCGTGACACGCCGTCCGCGGTTCAACACCGCAGTGACCATTGCCAGTTCGCGCTCGATCCGGTCAAGGTAGTGGTCAACTACGTCGGCCCGTTTGGTCGAAGTCGCGTTGCAACCACAATAGGCGCAGCGTTCGGCGCAAAAAGGCAAATGAACGTAGACGCTGATCGGGTCGTCGGTAGCGGCGACATCGCGCAGCGCATCCAGATAGTCTGCGGCGGTAAAACTGGCACTCCAATGCGGTACGGTGGGGTAACTGGTGTAGCGTGGGCCAGGACGGTTGTAACGATCAATCGTTGCGTGGCTGATCTCGATAGTCATAGCAACCCCTCTTGGCGGCGGATGGCGTAGTTTGGTTTTCAAACTACGGAAAGAACGAAAAACCTTAACCCCATGATGTGCCAAAAAGTGCATGATCAACTCTGATTGTAGCATGATAGTCAATTGTTTGATTATTCGAGCAATTAGTTCGTAGCGGATGGGAAAAGCCATTTTTCCGTATAAGAATGCGATGGTTTGCCGCGCAAGCGGCTGAATTCGTTGCGAAAGCGCAATCTTAAATGAGTGTTTTTCTCGCGAATGAAGCTGGTCTCTGGTGCTTGATCACATCGCCTTGCGATCTCATGCTATACTGTAGTGCTGCATTCCCGGGCAGCGAACCAGATGATGTACGGTGATTTCCATGAATCGTTCTCGACATCGACCGATCCGGTTGAGTGCCTTGCGCTGTATCGCTTACGAAATCTCGCTCAATGGCTGGCGTATTCTCCGCCGCACCGTCAATGATTTTAGCCTCTGGCGATTAATCGAATATCCCTGGGCAGCGAAAGCCCTCGATGTCCGTCGCGGCGATCTGGTTGTCGATATTGGTTCAGGCACCTCCTCGTTTCCCTATATGTTGCGTGAAGATCGATGTTATCAAATTTGTTATCGTGTATTATCATGGGAACAAAATCCGTTCCAGATGCGTCTCTCGTTCGAGAGACTTATTTCAGGTTGACTTATGCGAGTTTTGTATATATTGCCGCGCTATGACCGCACGGCGATAGCCAATCAAATACATACTGAAATAATTTACACTTGGCGCTCGTTTGGCATCGAGGCAGAAATATTAAGCTTCTCGTCTCAATACCGCTCGCCATTACGAAGCGTTGAAGACGGAGTCGTAGTCCATCGCTGGCCTTCTAGTGGTTCCTTGCCAAAGCGAATTGCCAACCGATTGCTGTACGCTCTTTTCCCATACCCATTTCTGTTCAGTCTCATCGAAGGAATGCATCGATTGTTGACTGCTGTAGCACCTTTCGATCTTTGCCATGTGGAAACTGCATTTCCTTTAGGGTGGGCAGCCGTACTTGCTGGACGTCACATGCCTCCGTTGGCGATAACCCTGCCTGGTGCTGATGTGATGTCTGAACCGAAATTCGACTACGGGTATGCTCGCTTCCGTTCCGTTCGCGTAATTTTGCCAAAGGTCTTTCAACAGGCGTTAGTTATCAGAGCCGACTCACCAATGATTCGAGATCGTGCTATTCATCTTGGCGCACCCGCTTTTAAGGTAAAAGCTATTCCGTATAACATCACTAACAGTAGTTTGCCACCGCCTGACGTGCCAATAGACTCCTTTCGATCTCACTGTCGAGAAATGGTTGTCAAACGGCATCAACTTACGCCTGACCAACCAATTGTCATTAGCCTGAATCGACTACACCCTTTCAAAGGAATAGTATATCTTGTCGAGGCCTTGCCGACTGTGCGCGCCGCAGGTTTGAGGCCACAAGTCTTAATCATTGGTCCCAATCGTGTTACTCCCACTTTTGGTGATTACGCGGCATTCCTTCGCCGACGGGCTGTAGAGTTAGGCGTGGCCGATCAGGTAATGTTGATCGGTGCCATTCCGCAAGAAGAGGCGATAAAGTATCTTGCAGCGGCTGATGTGGCTGTTGTTCCCTCTGTTGCTGAGGCTTTCAGTCGAGTGGTTATTGAAGCCTGCGCGGTAGGTACACCGCCTGTGGTTACAAGTACTACCGGTGCCAGTGTATACGTTGCAGCAGCCCAAGCTGGAATTGTTGTTGAGCCGTGTTCCGGTCAAGCAATTGGTGAGGCAATTATACGCCTTCTCCGTGATTCTGCGACCTGGCAGACATTTAGTGCGCACGGAGTGATGCTAGCGCCAAAATTTACGTCGACTCAAGTCGCTACCGAATTGGCGCATCTGTACTATGCAGCATTGCGCGGAGATTATAAGTCTGATTCAGTCTTGTTTTAGTCTTAGTAACGTTCTTGCTTCGTTGGATCAGTAACCGTCAGTTAGTCCAGGAGGTCTTCATGGCTCGTCGAACGAAACTAATGCCACTGCTAGCAGTTATGGTTGCGGGAATTGCTTTATTCGCTGCGCTTGTTTTGATATTACGCCCAGGTCAAGCAAAGGAAAGTGGGCCACTTCTACAATATCCTCCTGAACAGCCAGCACCCACGATTGGTCCTAATCCTACGCTTCCGGCTGGCTTAGCATCTGGACCGCTATTTGTAGCTGATTTCACTACTGCTGAAAGCTTAAGTGATTGGCAACTAGTCGAGCTAGATTTTACCATGCCCGGTGAGAATGCTAATTGGGTGATTGACAATGGCCGATTACGGCAAGATTTTACCGGTGAGTTACGGAGTAGTCTGCTGCATGAAGTGGCAGCACTTGCGCCTGGTGTGTATTCCAACGGTGTTGTGCGAGTCAGCTTCTACGATGAAGCAAACGGTGTTGTGGGTCTCATTGCTCATTATCAGGGGGAGCCTGGCTACGAATCTAGCTATTACCGATTGCGTTTGCTGAAAAACGAATACGAGGCAACTCCGAAGTACAGGCTCGATAAGGTGGTTGAAGGGGTTGTCTTCGAGCTGGGTACCGTCGAAGGACCAGGATTTGTGCCGCAGCAATGGAACGTTATTGAACTCGAATTTCGTAATGGCACGTTATTAGCCCGTTTAAACGGGAAACTTCTGATGCATGCAACCGATACCGAACCTCTGCCGGCTGGTAAAGTAGGAGTTTATACTCTTGCAATCGGTGGTATTTTCTTCGATGATTTCATCGTTGGTCAGTGATAGTTTGGTCCTATTCTTTCGCTTGACAGTGACGATCATTGTTTCTGCATTGGGAGATTGATCATATGGTCGCAATTCGCACATTACGCTACCTCCTGGTTATCTGTATCATCGGGTTTATTGCCACGCTGTTTCCGTTTCTTTCTCATGCTCAGGAACCACCAACCGCTCTGGTGCGTGACATCAGTAATATAGGTGCCAGTAATGCAAAATATCCGCAATTGGCAGTAAATGACAGAGGAGTTTATATCAGTGCAGTTGATGAAATATCTGCCAGTAACGACGGCAAGGCGAAGCTCTGGATCAAAGGTGAGGAGGACGAAGCTTTTCAAAGTCCTTTGGTGTTGGGAAGTGTAACACGTGGTACCATCCATGATCATGTCCAAACTTCAGTAACGACAGCACCTACTGGCGAAGTATACGTGATGTGGATTGATCAGGTGGCTAAAACTATTAAATTACGCCGCCGTGAACCAGATGGTAGCTGGAATCCTGTTGTCTTCGAGGTTATGCGTGGTCATAACTTTGCAGCAGAGCCAGCGCTCGCAGTGCGGCGTACTGATGGACAAATTGTGGCGGCTTGGCGAGAAGCCGCGTTGGGGAGAATTAACTATACGTACTCGAATAACCGTGGACTGACCTGGGCACCCGTTCGTGAGATCTCTACACCCGCCTATAAGATGCAGCAGACAGCAATGGCTGCAGGACCAAATGGTGAAATAGTGTTGCTGTTTATTCGTGATAATCCGCGACCGATTCACGTGATGGCTACATTCTGGAGTGGAACTGTCTTCGGTCCTCCACGCGATATCAATAGTGATCCGTCGCAAATTTCACAAGCGTATGGTGATGCCAGCGCTACCTTTACGCCCGAGCCCGCACCGAATACTAGGATTGTGATTGGATACCGTCATGTTGACGAAGGTATCTTCCTTATTGAGAAACCGGTATCTGAGTTCAGTGCGCCATGGAATCCCGTGCTTTTGGCTAGCGGTAAAGGTGATAGCCGTGTCTCCGTTGACTACGATCAGAATAGCAATCTGCACGTTTCATGGATTCGCTCGAATATTCCTGGAAATCGGCGCACAAATCAAATACACTACACGATGAAACCAGCAGGTCGAAATGCATTCCTGCCGATTGCTACTGCCTCGCAAGTCTGGCGAGTGTTCAGTGCGTTTGGCAAAGCCAGGGAGGGTCTATACCCTTACATGCATGTAGCCTATGAGATCTTTACAGGAGAATCACAAATCCCCATACTCGGTTACGCGCAATTTCGCGGCCCGAGACCTGCTCGGTTTAGTTCCCCGCCAGTGATTGAGGATGATACGATTATAGTTGGTGGTGATGGAAGAACGACGATAAATGTCAAGTTCCCTAACCTGACTTCATCCTTTCTACCCGATCAGGTGCGCTGGCGCTGGGGCGCGCCGCCGACCGACACCGAAACCGATTCCGACGGCTGGGTACCCTTCGCTCCCTCACTCTCCGTGCCTATCCCGGAAGCGATGCGTACCGATGCCGGTTGCGTTGAACGCACACTGTATACTCAGTTGCGTAATGTGAGTAACAATTTCACCGATCAGGTATATTCTGATACGGTGATTTTGGATCTGGGTGTTAATGTGACTGTTATCATGGGGAACCCCTTTTCACGAATCAAGACGTCACCGTTTACCGGTGCTTCACTGATCGATATGCTTGCAGAAGGGGGAGCAAGTGATGGTCACCCTGATTATAGCCGGGAGAGATTTATTTTCACTGAAATCCGCGATGCTGGCGATTGCAGTGGTTTACGTAGCTTCAGACTAGCGCCCAATACTACGTCACTTGGTCCTTACCCCTTATACGAGATTAGGGGCGGTCGATTCGCAAATATCATAGCATACCCCCATATGATACCCGAAGGCCCTATGCCAGTAGCTATTCAGATACGTGATGCAATGAATAATTCAGTTATCATATCGCGTACCTTCATATACGATAGGACAGCGCCGGTTTTAAACAGCGGGAATCTGCAAGCGCAATCGATCAGTGACGCGGCGAAGATGATCGTAAGCCTGCAATTTACCGATCTCTCCGTCACTGACAATCTCTACCCCGATCGCGGGTTCTGGGGAGTCTGGCTGGCGAACAGTCGCGCGGCCAGGACGAATCCGGCTACCGATCCGCAATTGGTCTGGACACCGGTCGAGGCGCCGGGAGAGGGCAATAGCTTTACCGTCATTTGGAGTCTCGCTACCGGTCTACCCGAAGATCAATTGACGCCGGGCACATACTACATCTACGCTCGCGTGCTCGATGGCGCCGGCAATCCCAGCGCGACGGTTTTGCCGGTAGCCGAAATCTCGATCGATGAGGTCACCTTCCCGCAGATGTTTTTGCCGATCATCAATCGATAAACGGCGTGGCCCCTTCTTGATCTGCGCCACCGGGATAACAGCCGATCCAACCACGGCTTTCATTCCGGTGGCGATTTGTTGCCTGAGCGATGCGCAATGTCGATGGCGATTCGTCATACAATAACGAAGCATCTGCGCGCAATCGCGGTCAGGCTTTTTGGGAAGTGGTTTGCCTGAACCGGTTGTCTGCTCAGGCGAGTAACCATTGCTAATCGTTGAGGAATGCTATGTCCTCATTCACTGTCAGTGTGAAACATGAGATGTATGAACGGATTCGGAGCTTCCTGGCCGGGCGTGAATTCGGGCCACTGCTCATCACGCTGGTCTTTGCGGCCCTCTTGCCGCTCAGCCTGCCGCGCATTGCGCTCAGCGATGAAGTGCAATATTACGCCTATTTGCGCTCGCTCTATTTCGATCACGATCTCGATTTCTACAACGAATATCAGCATTTTGCTGCGCTTGGCCTGCGCAACAACGATCCGGCAATCTTCAATGCGCTGTTGCGTCCCGATGCGGCCAATCCCAACCCGGTTACCGGCAAGTTGCGCAATGTCGCCCCGGTTGGTTCGGCGCTGCTCTGGGCGCCTGGTTTTGCGCTCGCCGATCTGTGGGTGCAGGTAGCCAATGCCAACGGGGCAACCATTCCACGCGATGGCTATAGCCAGCCCTACATCACAGCGGTATGCATGATGTCGGCTTTGTATAGCTTGCTGGGTCTGCTGCTGACCTATCGGTTAGCGCGGATCTATGCCGGCCAGGTTCCGGCCCTGGTGGCAACCCTCGCAATCTTCCTGGCGACACCGCTGGTCTTCTACACCTATCTGGCGATGGCCTGGTCGCACGCAAACGGCTTCTTCCTGTTTGCTCTGTTTCTTACCATCTGGTTGCGTGGGCGCGAGGGAAATATCGCTCAGAGCGATGGTCGGCGTCACCCGAGTGTCTGGCTGGCGCTGGGTGTGGTGGCCGGGTTGATGGTTATGACCCGCGAGCAGTTGGGCTTGCTGTTGCTGATTCCGGCGCTGGAGGCGCTGGCCGCGTATACCGGCGCGTTACGTCGCCGTCAATGGACAGTGGCGCGCGATTTGCTGATCGGTCACGCCGTGTTTCTCGGCGTCTTTGCGCTGGCGCTCACCCCACAACTGGTAGCGTACTGGGTGCTGAACGGTCGGATCGGGCCTTCAACCACCGTTGGCAGTAAACTGGCGGTAGTGAATCTGGGACCGCTGCCGGTGCTGATCAGTCCGCGTTTCTTCGATACCCTCATCAATCCGGCGCACGGCGCGTTTTTCTGGAGTCCCATCCTGGTAGTGGCGCTGTGCGGTCTCCTCTTCCTGTTTCGGCGCGATGGCCCCCTGGCACTCTTGTTGCTGGTCGGTTTTCTCGGTCAGGTTTACATCAACGGCGCGTTCGGCACGACATGGCATCTCAGCGGCTCGTTCGGCTTTCGCCGCCTGATTGAGGGTACACCCATCTTTGTCCTTGGGCTGGCGATGTTGCTGGCGTGGCTGCAACCGCGGGTTGGTTGGAAGCCGCTCGTCATCGGCGCAGCGCTCTTTGTAGCCTGGAATATCGGCCTGATTGCGCAATGGACGTTTGTCAGGCCAGAGTTGCGCAAGGGGCTGATTTGGGAGGATATGCTCTACTATCAGCTTCAGGTGCCGTTACAGGTGTTAAGCCGGTTGGGGGATATTCTCTTCAATCGTTGCCGCCTGACCATCAATTGTTGATGGCGTGTGGCGATGGCGCTACTGTGCGCGCGCACAGCAGCGCCGGTCGCTAGAGGGCATGCTGCTGTTCGCGAGTCGTAGCCAGTTGCCCGAGGTGACAGGCCTCGCTTAGGCTGACCAGATAAGGCAAATCGTCACCATACTCGATCACGCTAATACTGGCGTTGGTCACCCAAATCCGATTAATTCGATCCATATTCATACCGAGCGCATCAGCCACCAGAATCTTGACAATCACATCGTGCGTGCTGATCAACACCGTCTGATTGGCGTGCTCGACGCAGATGCGCTCGCGAAAATCAAGCACCCGCTTGAGCACATTCGAAAAGCTCTCGCCACCCGGCATCTGCGAGCGGGTCGGATGTTTCCGCCATTCGCGCAACCCATCGGCGTAGCGTTCCATAATCTCGTGCAGGTATTTGCCCTCCCATTCGCCATGGTTGATCTCAAGCAGCGCGTCATCATAGATGATTTCCAGGCCGGGGTGATACGCCACAATCGCTTGCGCAGTATGGGCTGCTCGCTGTAGCCGGCTGCTGTAGACAACATCAATCTTCTCGTGGCGCAGGCGCTCAGCCAGAGCCGCCGCCTGTTTGCGCCCCAGTTCTGACAGGGGAGCGTCTTGCTGGCCTTGATAGCGGTTAATCCGATTCCATTCACTCTCGCCGTGGCGCACAATAATCAGTCGCATAGTTTCGATACCCTTGACGCAGATCAGGCTGTTGTTGCAGCGTCATTATAGCCGAGATGGTATCATTCGCGGTGTGTAACCGGTATGACCCTAAACAGGAACAACCGCTATGGCGGAGCCGATTGATCGCAGTACCCGGCGTTTTTTTGTTGCGTTTCGTTACGCATTCGCCGGGATTGGCCATCTTGTTCGCTCCCAGCGCAACTTCCAGATCCATCTGTTGATCGGGGCCATTGCCATTGCGCTTGGAGTGGCATTGCAGATTACCCGTTGGGAATGGATTGCTCTGAGTCTGACCATTACGCTCGTGTTGGCGGCTGAGGGGGTAAATACCGCCATCGAGGCGACAGTTGATCTCGTTACCCGCGAGTATCAGCCGCTGGCGCGCGTCGCCAAAGATGTGGCTGCCGGCACGGTCTTGCTCTGCGCGTTGGGTGCGATAGTGGTGGGGGTGTTGATCTTTGGCCCGCGCCTGTGGCTGTTATGGCAAATGTTGACATAAACATCTATCATTAAGAGCGCGCTCTGAGTGGGATGATATTTGAGAAGATAATCACGACAGTGGCGCGGATACGGTATACTGAAATAGCAGAGTATGGCCGCTGTCAGCGGTTAGACGGACAGGCATCGTATGTGGCCACTCGTTCGGCAGGCGCGTTATCTGGGGCGTTACCGTGAAATCGCGCAGGTCCTGGTGCATCACGGGTTCGGCTATCTGGTCGATCAGCTCGGTTTGACTTCTCTGTTGTCTTTGCCACGTCGGTTGATCATGCGCGCGCCGGCACCACCGCCGCCGGGCAATGCGGCCCGGCTCCGCGAGGCGCTGGTCGAGCTTGGCCCTACCTTCGTCAAGCTTGGCCAGGCCCTGAGCACGCGGCCTGATCTGCTGCCGGTCGATGTTGTGACCGAACTGAGCAAGCTGCAAGATACGGTGCCACCCTTCCCCGGCGAGCAGGCGGTAAAGCTGATCGAAACTGCCTTTGGTCAGCCGATCAACCGGTTGTTCAGTGCATTCGAACGCGAACCGTTTGCCGCCGCCTCGCTGGGGCAGGTGCATGCGGCGGTCTTGCCCGACGGCACGCCGGTTGTGGTGAAGGTGCAACGGCCCGACATCGCCAGCCGCATTCAGACCGATCTGGCCATTCTGGCCGATCTGGCAGCGTTAGCGCAAGAGCGGATAACGGTGGCGGCGCAGTATAACCTGACCGAAATTGTTTGGGAGTTTAGCGCCACCCTGCGCGCCGAGCTTGACTACGTGCGCGAGGGTCGCAACGCCGAACGCTTTCGTCAGATGTTTTGCGCCAATCCGCACATCTACATTCCCCGCGTCTACTGGGAATACACCGATAGCCGCGTGCTCACAACTGAGCGAATATTCGGCATCAAGTTAAACGACATGCCGGCGCTCCGCGCCGCTGGCGTTGATCTCTCGCGCCTTGCCCGCGCCAGCGTTGATATTACGCTAGAAGAGATCTTTACGCATGGCTTCTTTCACAGCGATCCCCATCCGGGCAACTTTTTCGTCATCGATGGCGCGGTATTGGGCGTGGTCGATTTCGGTCAGGTCGGTATCCTCGATCAGACCACCATGCAAGGGTTGCTCTGGATGATGGGATCCCTGATCAATTACGACAGCCATGGGTTACTGCGCGCGCTAGAGCGGTTAGGTGTGATTACGCGCCGGGCGGCGACGCTCGCGCTCCGGCGCGATCTGGAACGTTTCGTTGAAGGTTTCGTTGACCGTCAATTGGGCCAGATCTCGGCGCGCGAAACCTTTGACGGATTGACGGCGCTTTTACGCCGTCATCGGCTGATAATTCCCGGCCCGCTGGCCACACTACTGAAAACGATTGTGATGATGGAAGGGTTGGGAATGCAGCTCGATCCCACTCTTGATGTCTTCAGCGCGGCGCGCCCTTACATTCAGCGCGCGTTGCAAGAACAGTTCACGCCGGCTGCGTTAGGAGCGCAGGCATTGACCAGCGGACGCGAGTTGGGGGAACTGGCCCTGGAAATTCCTGAGCAGTTGAACCAGAGTTTGCAACGCCTCAACGAGGGCGAATTGCGCCTGCAAACCCGCGAACTGGAGTTGCGGCGTGTGGCGATGGCGTTGATCGGCGCGGCTAATCGATTGGCGCTGGCGCTGGTTGTGGCGGCGTTCATCCTCGGCGTGGCGGCGCTGGTGATTGCGATGCGGGCCTTTGAATGGTATAGCCTGTTGCCCTGGACGCTCTTATTTGTCGGGATCGGCGGCGTTGTGACCGGCGGCATCTTGCTGACCCTGGCGCTATTGCGCCGCGAATAGCGCCAGTGGTCTGCCTGTCGCTATCCCTGCAATAACCGATTAACTGTTGCCACGATCAAGCGCCGTTCAACCGCTTTGATGCGTTCGTGCAACGTTTCAACCGTATCATCGGGCAAAATCGGCACTTCGGCGCGGGCCAGAATCGGGCCATCATCAACTCGCGGCGTCACCCGATGGATCGTGCAACCGGTTACCGGGAGGCCAAGGCGCAGCGCATCGGCTACCACGTGAGCGCCGCGCAAGGCCGGTATCACAATCCCACTGCTGGTCGTCACCGTATCACCGCCATCGTTCGGCAAGAGTGCCGGGTGCTGGTTAATCACTCGATCAGGAAATCGCTCGAGAAACCGGGCCGAGAGCACGCGCATAAAGCCGGCCAGCACAATCAGGTCAGGTTCAAAAGCCGCAATCACGCCGGCCAGGCGTTCTTCCCACTGCTGGCGCAACGGGCCACGAGGGGTGGCCAACGGCACATATGCGGCGGCAATGCCGGCGTTGAGTGCGCGTTGCAATCCGTAGGCCTGCGCGCGGTCGCTCACCACGAGGGTTACTTCGCCGGCCAGCTCGCCGGCAGCCTGCGCATCGAGCAGCGCCTGCAAGTTGCTGCCGCTGCCACTCAACAACACCGCAATAGCTGGCACAGCCTACTCCTGACCGATGTCGCGGCGGAAGTGTTTGCCTTCAAACCGGATCTGATCGGCAGCGGCATAAGCGCGCTCGCGCGCCTGGCGCAGGCTCGAACCAAGCCCGGTTACGCCTAACACTCTTCCGCCAGCCGTGCAAAGCCCGTTGGGGCCGATGGCCGTGCCGGCGTGGAAAACGAGCACCTGATCCTCATCAAGCGCCTCGACGCCGCGGATCAGATCGCCCTTTCGCGGACGACCAGGGTAGCCGGCAGCGCACAAGACCACGCATACCGCGTACCCTTTGCGCCGGCGGAGCATATCCGGCTTAAGCTGACCGGTGGCGCAGGCGTACAGCGCGCCGAGAAAGTCGCCTTCGAGCAGCGGCAAGACGGTCTGCGCTTCCGGATCACCGAAGCGGGCATTGAACTCCAGCACTTTTGGCCCGTCGGCAGTCAAAATGATGCCGGCATAGAGCAGCCCCCGGAAGGGTGTGCCGCGATTGGCCAGTTCATTAACGACCGGTTGCATACAGCGGTTAACGATCTCGTCGAGCAGGGCCGGCGTCACCTCGTCAACCGGCGCGATCACGCCCATACCACCGGTATTCGGGCCGCGGTCGCCCTCTTCCAGGCGCTTGTGGTCACGCGCCGGCGGCAGCGGCCAGAGTCGCTCGCCGTCACAGAGCGCCTGCACCGACACTTCTCGCCCATACAGACGCTCTTCGAGCAAGAGGCGATGGCCGGCAGGGATGGCGCTCAATCTGGCAATGGCGTCGAGCGTTTCTTCCAGCGTCTCGGCCACAATCACACCCTTCCCCAATGCCAGGCCATCAGCCTTTACCACCCAGGCCTTGCCGCTGGCGCGGGCAAAATCAGCCGCTGCTTGCGCCGAGTCAAAGACGTGACTTTGGGCAGTTGGCACGCCAGTAGCAGCCATGATCTCTTTGGCAAATGACTTACTGCTCTCGATCCGGGCTGCCGCTGCGGTGGGGCCAAACGCGGGGATGCCGGCAGCCTGAAACGCATCGACAATACCATCGGCCAGCGGATTGTCGGGACCGACAACGAGCAGGTCAATCCGCTCGTGGCGCGCCAGATCGATCAAGGCCGGGTGATCGTTCAGGGGAAAAGGAACATTTTGCCCATAACGACCGGTGCCAGGATTGCCGGGAATGGTGAGAAGTCTGGTAAAGTCAGGTGAGCGAGCGATTTTCCAGGCCAGCGCGTGCTCACGTCCGCCGGAACCAATTAGAAGTACATTCATAGGATTTGGTCACTGCCATCGGGCATCTTATCTTATTCAGCGGCTTCAAGTATAGCATGGTTAGAGAGATTATTAAACAACGAGTGAGGGATAAAGTGTCGATTTCCATTGTGTTGCCGACGGCGATTGCCGGTACACCAGCTTTGCAGCAGAAGGGAACCTACCTCTTACACTTCCGGTTAGCCCATCCCTTGCGCCAGATTGTGGTCGGGCGACTGGGACGTTTTGACCTGGCTGCCGGGCACTACTACTACGTGGGCAGCGCCTTTGGCGCTGGCGGATTGGCCGCGCGCCTGCGGCGACATCTTGCGGTCGAGAAACGTCAGCGCTGGCATATCGATTATCTGCGCCCCTACCTCGATTTGCAAACGATCTGGGTAGCCATCGATCACAATCGGCGCGAGTGTCGCTGGTGTCGCAAGATAGCTGCGCAGCCGGAGTTCAGTCGTCCTATTGCCGGCTTTGGCGCTTCTGACACCGGCTGCGGTGGTCATCTGTTTTACACGGTGACTGCCATTGCCGGTATAACCGAACTTCTGGCTCAGGCGTAAGTCCAGATAGCAAGGAAGGTTATTCGGGTGACCCGCTCCCCGCTGTAGCCCCTTTGAGCAAGGGGAATACGCGCCGAGCGCAGAGCGCGGCTGTGCCGTCGCCGGCAGGCGCGCCCTGAGCGCAGAGCGACCCGCTCCCCGTTGTAGCCCCTTTGAGCAAGGGGAATACGCGCCGAGCGCAGAGCGCGGCTGTGCCGTCGCCGGCAGGCGCGCATTGGAGGAAAAGATAACAAATCGGGCGGAGGGATACCTCCGCCCGACACCAGACTACCTGGAACTGCCTACTGACGCACCGGTAGACCGCGTTCGACAATCAGATCCATCGCCCGGTCGATGGGGATATGAACCTTGCCTTCCATTGTATAACCGTAGTTACTGAGCAATTTGCGGGCTTCTTTTACATAGCTTTGTTGATAGGTATTACCGGTGACCGGCGCCGGTTGCGGCGTAAAGGGGAGTCGTCCGGCCAGCAATACCACCAGACTGAGCATGATGAAGACCACCAGACCAGCGATCATCAGGCGACTCAGTGGCGGTTCAGACGCAGTTCGTCTAACCGGTGATGCAGTATATCGCGGAGCAGCGTAATTCGGGCGATAGCTCATAATTGTCTCTCCTCGGCGTTAGTGATGACCGCTGTTTTGCAACTGTTCCATATTGGGATCGCGCAGCGGCAGCAGTGGCGCTTGCTGAACATTGGCGGCAAAGAGGGCCAGCACCAGCCCGATCAAGCCAATCGGCGCGGCCACGTCGGTAATGGTGATGTCCCACAGATGTTCGCGGAACTCAGGCAGCACGATCCAGGCCATATCAACAAAGCGCATGAAGACGATCCAGCCGGCAATAGTGGCCAGTGTGGTGAGATTGCGCTTGGTGCCGCGGAAGAGCAAGACGAAGAAGGGCAGGGCGAAGGCGAAGAGCATCAGCGCCAGCGCCACAAAGACCCAACCGTGCTGAGTGCGGTGTACATACCAGGGTGTAAACTCGGCCACATCGCCCGACCAAATAATCACCAGTTGGCCGTATGACATATACGTCCACAGCACGGTGAAGGCGAACATCAGCTTGCCAATGTCGTGGATGGGCTTCACCGACACATATTCACGGAAGAGCGCAGCATCGCGAACGCGACTCATCATCAGGGCCAGGAAGGCCAGGGTCATCAGGCCGGCGTTCGCCATATAGTGGGCGCCGTAGATGGTCGAGAACCAATGCGGATCGAGTGACATCGCCACATCGAACGAGAAGAAGGTAACGGTAATGACAAACAGGGCTACTCCGATCCCGCTCAGTCGCCGCATCCGGCGAGCCAGCACCTTCGGATCGCCACCGGCGTCCTGCTGGCGCGACCAGGCGCGCAGCGTGTAGGCCAGGATCGTCCAGATGACGAAGAAAATGGCGATGCGGGCCGTCACCCAGATTGGGCTGAGCCATGGCACCTTGTGGGCAATAATCGGATCGAACTCGGCGCCGCCCGGAGTTACCACTTCCGGATTCGCCCACTCGTACAAGGGGTGTTCGAGACCGAGCGTCTTGTAGGTGTCAAAATAACCTAGCGCGATGGGGATAAAGAGCAACCCCATAATTGGCAGGATCGCCGCGCCAGCTTCCAGCATCCGCCGCACCGTAACACCCCAGGCGCCACCGGTCAGATGCTGCACCATCAGAAAACCGAGGCAGCCGAGCGGGATGGTCATTGCCACATAGTAGCCGTAGATATACGACTCGAAGAACGAAGTCGGGTTAAGAAAATAGCCGGCAGCCAGTACGCCGATGCCGAGCACGGCAGCGGTCAGACCGAGCACCTGCACCTGCCCGAGCTGCGGGATACGAGTTTGGGAAAGACTTGTCGTCGCCATGGTATCGTCAACCTTCCAGCCTAGTTACCCAGCCGCGCGCGTTCGGCGGGAGGAACATCTTCAATGGTTGCATTCTGGCTCAACTGCAAAGCCCGAATGTATGCGGCGATTGCCCAGCGATCTTCTGGCGTAATGCGCGATGCATAGCCATACATCGACTGATAACCGCCATTTTCAGGATCGCCACGGTATACGCCATTGGTAATGATAACGAAGAAATGGCTGAGCGGCGCTTCACGCAGACGCTGCTGATGGAAATTTGCCGGCACAATGCCACCACGCTCGGCAACCATGCTGGCGCCGTACCCTGATTCGCCGTGGCACACCGCGCAATAAATGTTGTACTTGAGCTGGCCGCGAAGGAGTAACTCTTTTGTCACCGGGAAGGGCATGGCATCCACTTCCTGACCATCGATCAAGCCGGTGTAAAGAAACTCATCAGTCTTCACCACTTCGTAAGGGGTCGTGCCCGGCACATTGGGGCGCGACGAACGACCATCGGCGAAGAAGCTGCTCGGCTCGTAAGTGGTGTACTTTTGCTGGTCGTACATGTCCTGATGGCAGGCAGTAAGCAGCAACACCAACAGGCCGACCCAACCAAAGCGAATCATGCGCGATGTTAAGCGAGGCGTCTGCATGGGCTTCCCTCAGTACGCGACTTCAGAGACCTGCATCGGATTGAGTGAGCGCAGGAACTGCGAAGTGCGCGAACGATCGAACAGCGGATCCGTTGACTCAATACACAGGAAGAAGGCGTCTTGCGACGCATACTGGAACCGTGGCGCATTGAAGACCGGGTGATATGGCGCCGGCAGGCCATTGAGCACAATCATCCCGATCGCCGACGCAAACGAGGCAAGGAGAATCCCGCTCTCGAAGGTAATCGGGATCATCGCCGGCCAGTTGGTAATATCGAGTGGACGACCACCGATGTTCAGCGGGTAATCGACCAGATTGCCGATGTATTGCAAGATAAACCCGGTTGCGGCCCCGATCAGGCCGAAGAGCAGTACCAGTCGCGGCACGCCGGTATCGCCGTGGGCAATCTCTTCGATCACCTCTTCGATCGGGAAGGGCGAAAACGCATCCATTTTGGTATAGCCAGCCGCTTTGGCCTTGCGGGTCGCCTCAATCAAGGCTTCTGGCGTTGGAAATTCAGCTATCACGCCATAAATATCGTTGCGCATCGTTATTCTCCTCTAGTCTGCCGTCGCTGCGCCGTGGGCCGCGCTGTGATCATGTCCATGCCCATGCGCGCCATGCTCTGCCCGCCGCTTCGCCTTCTCTGTTTCCTGATGGAGGAAGAGCCGCATCTCGAAGATGTTGATCATCGGCAAGACGCGGATGAAGAGGAAGAGCAGCGTGAAGAAGAGACCAAAGGTGCCGATATAGAGCGACCAGTCCCAAATAGTCGGGATATAAATATCCCACGACGAGGGTAAGAAGTCGCGTTCGAGCGAGATCACGATGATCACGTAGCGTTCAAGCCACATACCAACGCTTACGATCAGCGAGATGATCAGCAGAGCCGGAATATTCTGCCGCACCTTCTTAAACCAGAGGGGCTGAATCGCGACCGCATTGCAGAAGAGCAGACCCCAATAGGCCCACGAGCTTGGCCCGAACATACGATTATAGAGGAGGTACTCTTCGTACTCATTGCCGCTGTAGAGCGAGGCAAAGACCTCCATGAAGTAGCCGTATACCACAACCATGCCGGTGGCCAGCATCACTTTAGCCATCACGTCGAGATGATGGATGGTGATATAGCTTTCGAACCCGTAGAAGGTGCGCACCGGGATCATCAGCAAGAGTACCATCGCGAATCCGGCAAACACAGCACCGGCCACGAAGTAGGGCGGGAAGACCGTTACCTGCCAGCCCGGAACCTGCGAGATGGCGAAGTCGAGCGAGATGATCGAGTGAACCGACACGACCAGCGGCGTCGAGAGACCGGCCAGCAAGATCGAGGCCATCTCGTAGCGATGCCAGTGGCGGGCCGAGCCGCGCCAGCCGAGGGCTGCGATACCGTACAGGCGCTTGACCCAGATATTCTTGGCCCGGTCGCGGAGTGTGGCGAAGTCGGGGATCAGACCCACCAGCCAGAAGATCAGTGACACAGTGGCGTAGGTCGAGATTGCGAACACGTCCCACGCCAGTGCGCTGCGGAACTGTGGCCACATCCCGTGGGTGTTGGGGTAAGGAATCAGCCAGTAAAACAGCCACGGACGACCGAGGTGCAGGATCGGGTAGAGACCGGCGCAGGCCACGGCAAACAGCGTCATTGCCTCTGCGAAGCGGTTGATCGAGTTGCGCCAGCCCTGATTCAACAGCAACAAGATTGCCGAGATCAGCGTTCCGGCGTGACCGATACCGATCCACCACACGAAGTTGATGATGTCCATGCCCCAGCCGACCGGGATGTTAATACCCCAGATACCAACGCCGCGGATGAACAGCCATGTCACCGATACAAAAAAGATCATGAGCATGAAGAACGCCACGCTGAAGCCGGCCAACCAGCCTTTAGGAGTCTTCAGCGGCGGCGTCAACGGAACATCGCCGATCTTAGCAGTGATCGACGAGAAGGTTTCACCCGGCAGCAAATAGGCTTCGCCATCATCGTGGGGCCGGGTTCGGAGTGGTTGCGCCTGTGCCATTGCTAGCCTTCCACCTTTTCTAGATCCTCAGACGGATTGCGGACCCGGGCCAGATATGTGGTGCGTGGTACGGTGTTCAGGAAGCCGAGCAGGCCGTAGTTGTGACCTTCTGCTTTCCATTTGGCGACGCGGCTGTTAGGATCATTGATGTCACCAAAGACAATTGCGCCGGTCGGACATGCCTGCTCACAGGCTGTCTGTATGGCGCCATCGCTAATGACATATGATGCCTGGCCAGCCTGCACTGCTGCCCGTTTGGCCGCAATGCGCGCGCCGCTGATTCGCTGCACGCAGTAGGTGCACTTCTCCATCACACCTCGGATGCGCACCGTCACATCTGGGTTGAACGCGAGCTTGAAGGTCTCGGTTGTCGTATCGCTGTATTGCAGGAAGTTAAACCGCCGCACCTTGTAGGGGCAGTTGTTCGAGCAATACTTCGTGCCGACACAGCGATTATACACCATGTTGTTGAGGCCTTCGTAGTCGTGTACAGTGGCCGCAACCGGGCACACAACCTCGCAGGGCGCTTTCTCGCACTGCATACAGTTGACAGGCATCATGTAGATGGCAGGATTGTCAAGGTCTTCGCCAGCGAAGTAGCGGTCGATCCGGATCCAGTGCATCTCGCGACCACGCGAAACCTGGTCTTTGCCGACCACCGCGATGTTATTTTCGGCCTGACAGGCAACGACACAGGCATTGCAGCCGATACAGGCATTCAGATTGATCGTCATGCCCCAGGCATTGCGACCGGTGTAATCATCTCCCGGTTGCAACGAGATGTACCCGGGCGATTCACGACCGTATTCCTCTTTGTACACCTCTTTGGCGATATATTTCGGGTCTTCCTTAAACTTCTTAAACTCGCCGACCCGATAAATATCGCGCCCCTCAATCGTCCAGTGGTCTTGCGTGCTGACCAGCAGGTAGGTGCGCCCGGTGTTGGTTACTCTGGCTCCTGCGCCAAACCAGGGGCTATCGCTGGTGCGGATCGGATACACATCGATCCCAACGCCGTTACCTACCCGTCCGGCATTGGTACGACCGTATCCCAGATTGAGAGTGATCGAGTCTTCGGCGTGACCGGGCAGCAACCAGACCGGCATTTCAACCACACCGCCTCGATACTCGATCCGGGCAATAGTACCATTAACCTTTGAGAGCTGTTCGAGGTAGCGCTGGCGCTCACGGTCATCTTCTTCGCTGCCAATCAGTCGGTCGGCGCTAAAGGGAAGGCCCAGCAACTTGATCGCTGTGCGCGGACTCATCAGGGCTGCGTTGTCCCACACCAGCTTGGTGAGCGGTCTCGGCAGCTCTTGCAGCCAACCATTATTTGCATAGAACCCATCGAAAACTGATGGATCTGGCCGGAAAACGATTTCAACACCCTCACCGGGCTGAGGGATGGCTGCCGCCCGAATTGCCGCTTCGTTCAGTGTCGGGCGGATGACTGGCGCAGTCGTATCGGCAATCACGCCGGTTGCGAGCGCAATCTCCCAACCGGTTTTTCCGATTCGCTCTTCCCAATAGCCGCGCACTAAATCGTAGCTATCGGCGTCGGGCTGGCCGAGCATTGCTGCCAGTAGCTCGTTAGCCGTCTTGCCGCCGTAGAGTGGCTCGATCAAGGGCTGAACGATGCTGGCGGTGCCGTCGAACGCGCGCGCGTCACCCCAACTCTCGAGCGGATGGGCCTGCGGAATATGCCAGGTAGCCCGAACAGAAGTCTCATCGACAAACTGGCTCAGGTGGATCGTGAGCGGAACGGTTGCCATCCGGTCGGCGAAGCGTAAATCGCCGGGCGCGTTATAGACCGGGTTGCCGCCGATCATAATCAGCGTTTCAACTCGACCGGCAGCGATCTCGCTCACCAGCGCTACCAGATCGTTGGTCTGATTGGTTGGGCGCGCTTCCACCGGCTCGTGGTAAAAGACCGTCTTGCCGACGTTATCCAGTTCAGCATTGATCAGATGGGCCAGCGCATGCACGATGGGCGGCTGCTGATCGCCGGCAACTACAACGCAACGGCCGCGGTGCTCTTCGAGGTCTTTGACAATCGCCTTCAAGAACTCTTCCGCTTTGCCGCCGAGTGATGCTGGCGCGCCACCAATGCCCAATTCGTGGGCTAGCGCGCCGGTAAAGGCAGCGATTGCATCGGCTCGCAGCGCCAGCCGGTGGTCGGCAGCCGTGCCGGTAGTCGAAGGACTGGCCTCGACGACGTAGAGCCGGTTCATCTCGCTGCTTCCCTTGCGCACCTTGCGACCTTCGGCAAACGCGCGCGCATAGGCGGCAAAGCCGGGGCCAGGAGCGAGGAAATCGGCATCAAGGCTGACAATGACCAGCGCTGCTGACAGATCATAGCGTGTGGTCACGTCGCGACCGAACGCAAGGCGCGCGCCTTCGACGACATTATCGCGATTCACCGGCTCGTACTGATACCAGCGCGCTTGCGGGTAGGCTTGCAAAAACTGCTCGATTTGCGCTGCCAGCGACGGCGAGGTAACGGTTGTAGTCAGCAGACGGACGCCGGCGCCCTGATTGGCCTGAGCAGCAGTCAAAGCATTGGTCAACGTTGCAGTAAAATCGGCCCATGTGCTGGCTACTCTCTGACGCAACACGGTCGTTGAGCGATCAGGGTCGTACATCGTCAGTACTTCGGCCTGGGCAAACAGGTCGGTAGCGCCAAGGCTGGCCGGATGGCGCGGGTTACCCTCGACCTTGGTTGGTCGCCCTTCGTTTGATCGCACCAGCACGCCAGCGCCATAGCCGCCAAGCGTCAGGGTAGAGGCGAAAAACTGCGGCACGCCGGGCACGCGGCCTTCAGGCTGGCGATCAAACGGCGCGATGTACTGGCGCGGCTGATAGGTACAGGCAGTCACACCCGCCAGTGCCAGCGACGCTCCCATCAGCTTGAGGAATGTGCGCCGGCTTATCCCATCGCCCAGTTCGCTCGCGCCGCGCGGAAATTCGCGCTCCACCAGTTCACGGAACGCCGGCGAGTCGGCCAATTGATCAAGCGAACGCCAGAACTGCGGTCCGCGCGCGTCGCGCAACTGAGCGCGAATGGCTTCGAGGTCATGTTGCTGCTGTGTCATGGTTGTTTACCACTACCGTTACTAACGAAATCCAGCGGGCACATCAGGCGTGTTGTCTGACAAGGCAACACACAGGGCGATTTCTAACGATGGCACACATAGCAGTTGGTCAACTGGTCTGGCGGCATGATGCCGTATTCCACCACGAGCTGGCGCCCGATCTCCAACTGATTAGGCGGTGGCACGTAATCCATGTTGTATACCTCTTCGCGAGGTCGCACATACAGTTCGGGGTTACGGTGACAGTTGAGACACCAGCCCATGTAGAGTGCCTGCTGTTGCCAGACCACCGGCATATTGTTCACCTGCCCGTGGCAGGTCGAACATCCGATGCCTTTGTTGACGTGAATCGAGTGGTTGAAGTAGACAAAATTGGGCAAGTCATACACTTTGACCCACTCAATCGGCTTACCCGTCGCGTAACTCTCGCGAACCTTCTCTAGCAGGGGGCTGTAGGTCTTGATCTGCGAGTGGCAGGTCATACAGGTTTCGGTTGCCGGGATGTTGGCAAAGTAGGACTGGTCAACCGAGGTATGACAGTAGCGGCAATCGATACCGACGATGTTGACGTGCAGTTGATGACTGAATGCAACCGGCTGCTCAATAGCTATATTCACCTGCCGGAAGTAGTTGGAGCGGAAATAGACGCCAAGAATGAGGATTCCTTCGACGACGAGCAAGACGAGCGCGAAGATGCTCAGACGGGCAAGAAGGTTGGCGTTGCGGGGAAAAATCTGTGCCATGCTGCATTACCCTGTTCAGGAATCGATCTGCACGGTGTCAGTCTAGACGGTATTATAGAACCGTTTTGCTTTTGCGTCAAATACCTGGGCGCGATTATACCTGTTTGTCTCAGTATGAAGCCGAAAACGCGATTTCTACAACGTGGTTTAAGTGGAAGGTTTTTGCATATTGTGCATTATCTGAACTGACAATGCGTCTTTTTTCCTCCGGAGTTGTCTGGCCTTGTTGGTTAGTCTCTATATATAGTACCACAATTTTTTGTGCAAACATTCGACAATTATGTGACAAATAGTGCAATTATAGCGAACCTGCCTGCACTCGTGATGGGGTTACGGCGATGATGTGTTATAGTGAAAGACAACGATGAACAGTGCCGAGGGAAACAGGCATGAAGATAGCTATCATTGGCTTGCCAAACAGTGGAAAAACAACCGTCTTTAATGCATTGACGCGCGGTCACGCCGAAACGGCGGCCTATTCATCCGGGCAACTGGAACCGAACATCGCGACGGTAAAGGTTCCCGATCCGCGTCTTGAAGTGCTGGCGCAGATGTTTAAGCCGCGCAAGGTGACCTGCGCCGACGTGCAATATGTTGATATTGGCGGCCTGAGCGGGAGCGGTCGGGCCGGCGGCGGTTTGCCACCTGTGTTGCTCAACTATATTGCTTCGGCTGATGCGCTCTTGCACGTGGTGCGCGCCTTTGATGATCCGGCAGTGCCACACCCAAACGGTTCGGTCGATCCACGGCGCGATATTGCCGCCGTGGATCTCGAACTGGCGTTTTCCGATCTGGGGATTATCGAGCGCCGGCTAAACCGGCTCAATGCCGAAATTCCGAAATTGCCGACCAAAGAGAAGGAGCTGCGCAGCGCCGAGCGTGATCTGTTGCAGCGATTGCGAGAAGCGCTAGAGGCCGAAACGCCGATCCGCGCGCTCGGCCTGACCGATGATGAGGCGCGCATGATCCGCGGCTATCAGTTTCTGACCGCCAAGCCGTTGCTGATTGCCTTGAATATTGGTGAAGAGGCGCTGGCGAATCCGCCCCAGATTGATTATCCTCACCCACAGAGCGCAGTGGTGTCGTTGTGCGGCAAGATCGAAGCCGAGCTGGCCCAGCTTGATGATGCCGAGGCTAGAGTGTTTATGGACGATCTTGGCATCGCGTCGCCGGCGCGCGAACGGGTGATCGCGCTGAGTTATGAACTCCTGGGTTTGATCAGCTTCTTAACAGCCGGTCATGACGAAGTGCGGGCCTGGCCGATCCCGCGAGGGACGCCGGCGGTTGAAGCGGCAGGCACTATTCATTCTGATATTCAGCGCGGGTTTATTCGGGCCGAAATTGTGGCGTACAACGATCTGATTGCCGCCGGTAGTATGCACGAGGCCAAAAAGGCCGGCCTGGTGCGCATGGAAGGGAAGCAGTATATTGTGCAAGATGGTGACATCTGCCACTTCCTCTTCAATGTCTGAGCGGTTGTTGACCGCGTCGCTGCGCCGTTCCGCTGGCGGTCGGGCGTTGGCTGGCGTGATGGCGGCGGCGCTGGCAGCGGCTGATCCGGCGCAGGCTACGGCGGCAGCGTTACGCCGCGAGGGCGACTGGCTGATTGTCGGTGATCGCCGCTACGATCTGCGCGCATTCGAGCGGGCCTGGCTGGTAGGGGCCGGCAAGGCTGGCGCGGCGATGACTGCCGCAGCCGTAGCCGCGCTGGTTGACCGGTTGAGTGGTGGCGTGGTGGTCGTGAAGGATGACGGCGCGCCGTTGCCGGATGTGGCCGGTGTCTCGCTGTTGCGCGCTGCCCATCCCACTCCCGATGAGCGTAGCGTAGTGGCAGGTCAACGCATCGCGACGCTTCTGGCACAGGCTGGCGCGCGCGATCTGGTGATCGGCCTGATCTCTGGTGGTGGTTCGGCGCTGCTCAATCTGCCGGTACCCGGAGTGACGCTGGCCGATATTCAGGCCCTGACAACGGCGCTGCTCGCCTGCGGTGCGCCGATCGGAGCGATCAATACATTGCGCAAGCATCTCGATCAGCTTAAGGGTGGTGGTCTGGCTCGCCTGGCAGCGCCGGCCACGCTCGTTACCCTGATCCTTTCGGACGTGGTTGGCAGTCCGCTTGATGTTATCGCCTCTGGCCCGACGGTGGCCGATCCAACGACCTTTGCCGATGCGATAGCCACGCTCGATCAGTATGGTTTGCGCGCCCAATGTCCACCGGCAATTGTGGCGTATCTTGAGGCGGGAGCGAGGGGTGAGCGGCCAGAGACTCCTAAGCCGGGCGATCAGGCACTGGCTGCCGTGCAGAATGTGTTGATCGGCAGTAATGCGCAGGCGGCGCAGGCGGCGCTGGCCGCGGCGCGCGCTGCCGGTTTCAATGCCCTGCTGTTGACCACCTATCTGGAAGGCGAGGCCCGTGAGGTTGGGCGCGTGCTGGCCGGGATCGCGCGCGAGATGGCGACGACAGGGCAGCCGTTGGCGCCGCCAGCATGTCTGATCGCTGGCGGAGAAACGACGGTGACGCTCCGCGGAACAGGACGGGGTGGACGAAATCAGGAACTGGCGCTCAGCGCGGCGCTGGCGCTCGATGGCCTGAATGGGGTATTGGTGGCGGCGCTGGCGACCGATGGCGGCGACGGCCCTACTGATGCTGCCGGCGCGGTTGCCACCGGCGATACGGTAGCGCGCGCGCACGCATTGGGGTACGAGCCGCGCGACTATCTTCAGCGCAACGATTCGTATACGTTGTTTGCATCGCTTGATGACTTACTGTTGCCCGGCCCAACCGGCACGAATGTGAATGATCTGGTCTTTGTGCTGGTGGAAGCAACCTGAAGCTGCCTGACATGACGTGTATGCACTGCACTGGCAGCGCGCGCAGGCTGGTCATCTCGATGATCAGGTATCGACGCTACCGGCAAGTCTTGCTCTGGCTTCCCGAAGCAATTTAAGATCACTTTCTGTATGTAGTGGCGGTTCCTGGTTCACTGTCTGCAGGCAATAATCCCACCATTGCGTGGCATAGTCAGTATATCCTTCCAGATGTTGCACAACGGCCTGCCAGTCTTTGTTTTTCCTGGCAATTTTGGCTCTGGCGCTGGCTATCTTGCGCAGCTCGTCTAATACAGCCGGCGATGGGTAAGCTTTCAGCAGCAGCTCCTCTGCCTTCTCAAGATTCCCATTCTTGCGGAGTTGTCGCACATATTTGAGCTCGTCGTCGCCCAGAGCTATTCGCTCTGGCGAGGTAGCGGAAATATTCAGGCGACGCCCTCTGATGCGTTCGGCCTCAATAAGAAAGGCGGTCGGATCTCTTCCTTCACTCGATGCCAGTCCGGCCATTTCTCGATAAACTTGCTCGAGCATGTGAGCATCGCGCGCAGAACGACGGACAAGCTGATTCAGAATCCGCCACAAAGTATCAGTAACGCTGGCTTGACTACCGAACTGCTTACTAAGCTCACTCATGTATATATCAAAATCTTTTCGCGCAATACCAAAGATTTCAAGGCGGGCTAACCAGTCAATAATCATAGCCTCATCATGCGTAACCAGCGCTCCATTGCGCGCGAAAATGAATTTGCCACAATGAGGGCATGCCTGTTTGCGAATTGGTTTGGTTGGTAGTTTCTGGTCGCAATTTGGGCACGTTGGCTGCCGCTGGAGGAATTTCAGGATGAATTTCATCATATCATCATAATTGTTGCGGCTCGCTCTAGGATTATGGCGTGTTACATAGACACAAACATGCGCAATCTTGGAAGTGGTCAATAACGTGAGAGTGTCATCTGCGAATCCGATCCGCTTCTCACACGTTGATTGCCTTGGCGACCGATGGTGTCAATGGCTTTACCAATGCCACCATCGGTTACTGTTAGCAGTGCGATGCGCGCGTTCGGATATGAGCCGCGCGATGGTTGGCGACTGTCATGGCTTGCGCGCGGCGATTTTCACGCTGGCAACCTTCCCTTGCAGTTGTGTTGCCCACTGCCGGGCAAAGTCATCATCCGAACCGTTGCCCTCACCGCTCTCTCCTTCCAGGGATTTGGAACCGATCAGCGTCGCAATTTGTGCCGCGTCGTAGATGATGTGGTCTGTGATTTCCACATCAACCAGCCCAACCTGCTGTAAGCCTTCCAGATAGGCCTGCGCTGACACTGCTCCGGCCAGACACGACGAATAGAGTCGGCGATGGCTGGCGATCTCGGCGGGTAGATCCTCGGCGACAATGTCTGCAATCAACATTCGGCCACCGGGTTTAAGCACCCGGGCTATTTCGGCGAAGACCTTTGGTTTTTCCGGCGAAAGGTTGATAACGCAGTTTGAGATGATCCAGTCGATGCTTGCGTCAGCGACCGGCAGCTCTTCGATCAGTCCCTTGCGCACCTCAACATTGGTCAAACCGGCAGC
>OGCI01000402.1_pt1 | contig 51714 bp, 36 predicted proteins | sample 1570021 | NCBI WGS metagenome assembly OGCI01 (sample SAMN06264664, study PRJEB24512) | hot springs metagenome | isolation source: Hot spring water | place: South Africa: Tshipise | collected 2015-06-21
TAGTTCAGACCCACGATCTCCCTTCTTAATAGGAACCTTCCAATCCTGTTTGCCCCTTTCCTGTACAGGTCAAATGCCTTTATCCTCATTCCAGAGGACTTCACTCTAAGCGGTGGTCGGTCAAGCCCTACGTATCCACCCTTTGATGATGGAACGAGGCAAAGCAAGGGCTCATTCTTCGAGATGATATAGCGGGGAACAAAATCGCTTAGCCTTTTATTTTCAGCGACCCTGAGCGACATTTCCACAAGAGGCAAAAATAGCCAGCAATCCCAGATTTTCATTACATGTGCCGCTGGCGCAAAAAGGTGGGTTGTGTAGTTTGATGTTCTATCCCGCGCAAGCACGTATTCGCCCCAGGTTTGAAAGGAAATACCTTGTTTATCATCTTCGAACTCGCGGGCTGCTTGCTTTGCCAAGGTCTCGGCGCTTCTGTCGATCTGCTCTTCCTCGTCGATTCCGACGAGGATCTCAGATGCCCAAGCCGTTCTGTATCTGAGCATCCCAAACTTGAGCATCTCTTTGCCGGAGAGTTCTTCATCCTTCTTCGTCTTTATGGCGTAGGCTCTGTAAAGGTCCGGCCCGATACCCGTGAGAAGCACCTCGGATTGTGTGCTCTCTTCCGCAAAAACGTGCTTGAGATTTGTTGAGAGTACGTAGTTTACGAGACCGTTTGTTTCCAGAGCCCCTTCTTCTATATCTTGTGGAAACGACTCGATGAATATGCCCTCAAGAGGGTAGTGCCTATGCCTTACTTTGGATAAAGCGCATATCTCTGAAGCGAGTCTCACGTCCGCATTTGTCTTGTCTCCATAGGTGAAGCATGCGGTGCGGTTGCGGAAGGGAAGGCATGCTGAAAGGATTGCTCTGCTGTCGAGCCCCCCGGTAAGTGAGAGCGATGCCCGGTTTGATATTTCGAAAAGTTCCTTGAAGTGATAATTGAAGGCTCCCATGACCTGCGCTTCGTTTACTTCACCTGGCTCGTTCCCGGCAAGCGGATGCCAGTAGCGAGTTATTTCAGGTTCCTTTGCGCGCTCAAGTCTTATTGTGACCCCGCAGCGTAAGCGCTTAATCTCGGAAAACAAGGTTTTATCCCCAAAGATGAAGCCAAAATTGACAAGCTCAAAAAATGAGTCTGATCTGACCGTAAGGGATGGAAGGTGAGAAGCTATTTGGGTGATGTTGTCTGAAAGGATGAACACGTCTGAGCTTTGAGAGGAAAAAATTTTATATCCGCCGAACCTGTCTAAGAAAATATGGCAGACGTAAGCGCCCTTCTCAAAAATCAGGATCAAAAAATAGCCGTGGACATCATGGATGAAATCAATCCCCTTTTTTGAAAAAGCTTTTATGACATATTCGCAGTCAACCCAACCTTCAGCGCCCCTATGCGGATGCCCAATAATAAAAACGGTGGCATCGGGGGTGTCTGATATCTTCGCGTCAAGGCGCCCGGTCACATCCTCCGATATGACAATTTCAAACTCCCCACCTTTTCGCTGGGCAATTTCAAGAAGAGATTTCATTTCGGTTGATAAGACGCCAAGTTTACCATGCCATTACCACGCGATGAAGAAAATCTTATATGAACTTCGATTTTTTTGCGAGACGGTTTGGATTTCTTTGGTCATTAAAGGAAAACGCGCCCCGAATCACTGGGGCGCGCAAACATTGCAATGCTCAGTTGCCTTCCAATCCCTACAGTATAGGGTTACTTTCAGATGTCTTTGAGTATCAAACCGCTTGCCGCTATTCCGGAGCCAACTGTCGGTGCAACTCCGCCACCGAAGTGCGTAGAAGCCCCTGTAAGATATAGATTTTTGATGGCGCGCGATCTCATCCGTGGGCGGAAGAAAGCGGTCGCAACAATATCATTTTGCAGCCCGTATACGGCGCCTCTCGGGTGAAGCAGTGCTCTTTCAAAGTCTTTGGGGGTGCTCACTTTAGCCACGGTGATGTGGTCTTTGAGCTTAAGCCCGAACATTTTTTCCATAGAGTCAAGCTGCATCTCCAGATACTGTTCCTTTATAGTGTCCCAGTCGCCTTCAGATAGCTCGTAGGGCGCGAACGTCACCAGGTTAAGGCAGTGATGTCCTTCCGGGGCAAGGGAGGGGTCAGCGTGAGTCGGCCATGAGATGAGCATGAAGCCTCTTTTGGGTATCTTTTTTGAAAGGTAGTCCTCGAACCACACCCTGTTCATTTCCTCAAGTGTGGTGTAGCAGAATGTGTGGTGCGCGTCCAGTTCCGGGGCTGTATCAAGCCCGAGCATTATCATTGGGGCGGGGATTGAAACGTCGTAACTCTCAATTGCTTTAACCGCCCATCTGGGCAGTTTCTCCCTCCCTATCTTCTCGAGGTAAAGCGTTTTCGCGTTGATGTTCGAGACGACAACCCTGCTCGTTATTTCAGTGCCGTCCGAAAGTTTTACTCCGATCGCTTTCCCGTTTTCGACCAGAACCTTATCCACTCTCGCATTGAATCTTATTTCCCCTCCGTATTCCTCGAACACTTTGGCGATGCCTTTCGGTATCTCTATCATTCCTCCCCTCGGGTAGAAGATGCCCTCATGTTCTGAGTAAGCGAGAAACGCTATGTATCCGGGGCACAGTGCAGGAGGAAGACCGATAAAGTATGACTGCAGGCTCATGGACGCCCTGACCTTATCGCTTGTGAAAAAGCTGCACAAGGTACTTTCGAAGTTCAAAATCATGTACTTCAGATATTTGATGAGTTTCGGGTTCTCGATGGAGAGCATGAGGCTGTCAGAAAAGGTCATCATGGGTTTTGTCATGACTTTTCCGAACGCGAAATTAATGGCCTCCGATCCGTGTTTGGCGAACCGGTCCCATGCTTCGGCATCTTCTGCGGAAAATTCGGTTATGACTTTCTTGGTAGCGTCTTTATCAACCGGATAGGAGAATCGCTTCCCGTCAGCGGTCATGAAACCGTAGATTGGATCAATGGGTATAAAATCGATGTAGTCGGATGTTTTCTTGCCTAGTTTTTCGAAAAGCTCGTCGATCACCCATGAAAGCTCAACAATGCTTGCGCCGATATCGAAGGTGTAGCCTCCTTCCTCGAAAGACGAGCAGCAGCCGCCAACCCTTCCGGTGTTCTCGCAGACTAAAGTTTTAAGCCCATTCTTTGCAAGGATTGACGCGGCAGAGATCCCCCCGAGTCCCGCGCCAATGACAACAGCGTCGTAATCAGGCATGTTTCTCTCCTTTACTCAGATGAAATACCGGTACGGAAGATACTGAACCTGCTTCAATAAATGCTTCACGTACCTTTTGGTGCTTTCGCTCGAGCGCATGTAGGCAACGAGCAGGGCAACGAGCAAAAGAACGCCTGCCGTCTTTCTTACTTTTGACATTCCTACCTCCTAAGTGTGATCCCTTACTATGTATCTGGACGTTACAATCCCGGAGGCGATTGTTGTGGGGACGCCTCCTCCCAGATGAGTTGAACTTCCCGTGAGGTAAAGGTTCTTTATTGCTTTGGATTTTGACCTCGGGCGGAACATTGCAAGGGTGGTCATATCGGAGAAAAGCCCGTAGATTGAACCTTGAGGCTGAAGGAGTCTGCGTTCAAAATCAAGCGGGGTTGAAACCTCAACGATATCGATGTGGTCTCTCACGCCCGGCATTATGTGTTTGTCCAGCAAGTCGATCGCCTCTTCCCTGTATGCGTCTTTCATTCTGTCCCAGTTGTCGCCGAGAGGAGCGTAAGGAGCAGGAGCGTTGCACAGGAAATTGAGGATATGATGACCTTCCGGCGCGAGGCTCGGGTCAGCCTCAGTTGGCCAGCATACAAGGCTCATGGCGGTCTTGGGTATTATTCCGAGCATGTAGTAATTATTCCAAACGTCATTCATCGCATCTATTGAGCCCGTGATGACTGTGTGGTGGGCATCGAGGTCTGGCTTTGTGTTCAGACCAACGTAAATCATGGGGCACGGCATTGAGGGTTTGTAGCTCGCGATTCCCTTGATTGCCCAACCGGGAAGATTTTCGGGACGGATGAACTTTAAGTAAGTCACCTGGGCGTTGACGTTTGAAACAACTATTTTGGAAGTTATTTCTGTTCCGTCCTCAAGTTGTACCCCGAACGCGGTGCGATTCTGCGTGAGGATTCTTTCAACCTTTGCGTTGGTTCTCAACTCGAGACCGTACTCTTCCCCAGCGCGCATGATTGCTTGAGGTATGGCTATCATTCCGCCCCTGGGATAATAAATGCCGAGGTGCTCAGAAAGAGCTATAAAACCGAAAATTCCAGAGCCGAGTTCAGGCGGGGCTCCCGCAAAGTACGACTGATACGCAACACTTGCCTGAATCGTTGGGTTTTTGTAATAAGACCTGACAACACCCTGATGCGTTCGGAAAAATGTCGGCAGATAGCGCAGCACTTCGGGACTCTTAATCCCCATCAGGAGGGCATCTTTAAAAGTGTTGAGTGATGAGAGCATTATCGCGTCCATGCTCTTGTTAATCATGTCGATACCAATAGATGAGAATCTTTTCCAACCTTCCAGGTCCTCGGGCGCGATTTGTTCGATCACCTTTGTGGTCTCGTCTATGTCGGTGGGGTAGGAGAATCTCCTGCCATCCTCTGTTATGAACGAATAGATTGGGTCACAGGGGATGAGGTCAATGTAGTCCTCTCTTTTCCTGTCGAGCATCTCAAATAGTGTATCCAGTGGTCTTATGACTTCCACGAGAGATGCTCCAACGTCGAACTTGTATCCTTTCAGCTCAAAAGTCGAACAGCACCCCCCGATTATGTCCGATTGTTCAAGCACGAGCGTCTTAAGACCGTTTTTGGCAATAAGTGACGCGCATGAAAGTCCCCCGAGTCCCGCGCCGATGACGATTGCGTCGTAATCTGGCAACTTAACCACCCCGTTCTAATTACAAGAGGCAAACATTTACCTAAACTGGGCTGAGACCGGAATAATGCAGGTCTCAAACTTAGAAAATTGTAAGTGATATTGACCGAGCAGTCATATTATACTTTCGGTACGTCAAGATGTAAATACGAAGATTTTCTTTGTTTGTAGCGCAAACTCTTTGAAGAGAAACGGCTCGTGAGGCGAGATTTTGATTATATTTAGAAGCGTTGGTCGGGCAAGGAGCGGGTTTAAATAACCATGACCGCGAATCATTTCTGGCGTTGCCTCTTTCCCTCTTTACCTTTCGGCGCAAGCGTTTTTTCTCTTGCTTCGAGTCGCCCTTCCGGCATTTTTCCCCACTTGCTTTCTGGGGTGAGTCCGTGTTCCATGAAATCCATAAGGTTAACGAGGAATACAAGGGGATCGAAATTCTCTTCGTAAAGGCAGCGGTTCCCTACCGCTTCCGCGATGCCTATCAAAGCGTGCGCGACAGATTTTGAGTCTATATGGCGAAGCTTGCCTTCCCTGATACCTCTTTCAATTTCTTTACTGAGAAATTCGGCAACTTTTTCGTGAACCTGTTTGGCTTTGCTCTTTAACTTCTTGTTGCCGCCCAGTATTTCCGTGAAAAGACCTATGATCATCATTTGCAGATCGGCGTACTTCGTTATGAATGTGAGACCTTTCAGGCCGAGTCTTTCGAGGGGGTCGGTTGCCTTGGAAGCTGCTTGTTCGGCTTGGCTTAAAAGCCTCTCGAGCGTGGCGTCAATGGTTGCGATGAAAATTTCTTCCTTGCTTTTGAAATACTGGTAACAGGTTCCTTTGCTCACTCCCGCTGTGCTTGCGATGTCATCCATGGTCGTATTCTGAAAACCTTTCGAGGAGAACACGCGGAAAGCCGCTTCCAGGATTTTTTCTTTTCTGCGCTCCTCTGCGCTAAGCACAGCGATTTTTTGCTCCGGGGTAAGCTCAAACGATTTGCTTCTTTTAGCGTGTTTTAAGAATTCCCCCCACTGGCTAAGATTTTCAAAGGGATGTCTGGCGAGTATCGCTTTAATGTCTTTGACTGAAAGACCGCTGTCCCTCATGGACTTGATGACTTTAAGTCTTTCAGCAAATTCATTTCCATAATATGCGACATTCGGTCTTGATTTCACCGGCTTGGGAAGTAGCCCTTGGGACATGTAAAATTTGATGGTGCTCACTGATATCCCGGTGAAACGTGCGATTTCACTGATCTTATTCATCTTTAGAATCTGCTCACCTCGCTTTTCACCGTAAACGCTCAACATAGTCAAACATTCAGCCCTTTGGTGTGTCAACAAACCGATGGGAATCTATCAGATGATGTTTCAAAGTGAACCGTGCGCGTATTTTCCTCTATCCCGACCGTTCTTCCTCGAAAACAGGATTTCTAAAAACAGATAGCCTTTTTAAATCCCTCATATAATCCCCTCGCCACTATTTTCCCGCTCAGAGCCGAGAACACAACGCCACCGGGCCATATAGAATAGTGACCCGCTAAAAATAGGTTTCTTACAGGGGTCTTGAACATGCCGAATCTGGGATACATGAATATCCGGTATATGTCATACGACCAACCGGCGGTGGCGCCCTCAGGGTTAAGCGTAAACCTAGAAAGCGACCGCGGTGTGCCCAGTTCCCGGTAAACGGTTCTCTTAGAAAGGTCGGGGATTACGGCTTCTGTGTCTTTGATCATGTCCTCGAGCACTCTTTCTTTGAGGGCATAATAAGGCTCGGTTCTCGCACAGGGGTCTTGCGATGAGGTTTGCCAACCACACATCCAGTCGTAGGGAGTAAATGTCTGGATCACTATCGAGTTCATGCCCTCTGGCGCCAGACTTTTGTCGCGCATCGAAGTCCAGTTGATTTGAGACCAGCCTTTTCTGTGTATCTCCGGGTCGTAGATGTCATACGGCTCGGAGTATGTTCTCCAGTAGAGGACGTGATGTCGTCCCATGTGTTTTTGAAGTTCTTCATCAGATATATCAACACCGAGGAACGCGGAGGAGACCGCTTTGGTCACGGGCGCATACCTGATTGTTTCCTGCAGTTTGTAAGGGATGAGCGATCTGTCAAGCATCTCCGAATAAAGCCTTTTCACATTACCCGTGTTGACAACCTTATCCGCGAAATAGCGCTCGCCGGAAGAATTTTCCACGCCCCATACCGAGCTGCCCTTTGTAAGAATCTTGTCCACCGTGTCGCGGAGTATTAGCGTTCCACCTTTCTCCTGAAAACTTGCAGCCATCTTGTTAAGTATCTCCTGGAGTCCCCCTTTGGGGTGCCAGTAGTCATAAAGGAAGCAATACCAGAACGAGAAGAACATGAAGAGCAGCATGTTGGGATATCCGAATTCTCCGAAGATGAATGCAAGTCTCGGGTCAGAAAAAATCTCCCTACATTTCTGGGTCCCCGTCTTGGAAACTGCCTCCCTCGCTTTATCGGTCAGGGAGAAGCCCCTTTTGAACATGTTCGCGAGAGCCCTGTATTTTTCTTTTCCGGAGACTGCAAGCGGAAACGGCTGGGATTCCATAATGTCTTTAAACATCATGCAACCCGACTCGAGAAAATCGAACCACTTACGTATGTCAGATTTAGAGTTTGGAAAGAACCTTTCAAATTCGGCGCGAATCTGGTCGAAAGAATCGAGGGGAACATCCATGTCTTCAGTGACCATCCGCCACTTAGCCTGAAACCATTCCTGCGGGTCGTAAAGACCGAGCTCCTCGAGGATGGGGAACAGGATTCCAACGGATTCTGTGGACTGGTCGCCGCAGTCAAAGAAAAAACCTTTTCGTCTGATCCCGGACATGTTTCCGCCAACCTGGCTGTTATGTTCGATAATGAGGACTTTCTTTCCGTCTCTTACCAGATAATTCCCGCAAGTGAGACCCCCGATGCCGCCCCCGATTATGATTACGTCGTATTTTCTGTTTCTCTCCTTCATTTTCCCCTCCGCTTGTGGAATTGTAAGCATTATATCTGATACTGACCGTAGCGTCATTTTTGGAATCTGAAATTGCCCGGGGTTGAACGGTAAGATTTACAAGCAAAAATCCTACGTTTTCGTGCGGTTATGGATAAATATGGATAAATATTGATTTTTCAAAACCGCGCAATTTCATGCGGGCAAGTTCCTCTCTCGTTCAAAGGGTTAACTTGCCCATTCGTAAAAACTAAAAGGCAGAATCTTTTTGAAAATCAACCGATTCTTTCGATTCCATTGTTCTCCTTAAAGTTTTCATCCTCAGAGACCTCTTCTTGTCTTGTAGTGCTAACGAATATAAAATCACTTGCGGATTTGCCTTGAGCAAGTGGATGTTTTGAAAAACAGACGATGATCTAAATATGAAGATTTCCGTAAGCAATATGTGGTTCGGGACCCTACTGCTTATCGGCGGTCTCGGATTGTTTCTATACGGTATATATCTCTTGAGCGAGGGTCTTCAACTTGCTGCCGGCGAGGGCCTGAGAAAAATGCTCGAGGGCTTCACAAAATCTCGGATCAGGGGTGTGCTTGCGGGAACGACGGTTACTGCCCTCATACAGAGTTCGAGTGCCACCACGGTTATGCTCGTCGGTTTTGTCAACGCTGGGTTGATGACGTTCACAATGTCCGTTCCCGTTATCTTCGGGGCTAACATAGGAACGACGGTCACCGCTCAGATCGTGGCTTTCAATGTCAAGACTCTGGCTTTCCCCCTGATCGGCCTGGGCATCTTGCTTTTCCTCGTCGGGGAAAGGAGAAAGGTAAAATATTCGGGTCAGGTGGTTCTGGGCTTCGGGGTTCTGTTTCTCGGAATGGAGATAATGAAGAGCGCCATGAGCCCACTCGCGGATGCGGGAACCTTCGAGTCCTGGATTAAAAGTTTCAGCAACCATTGGTTCCTGGGACTTTTAATAGGCATAATCGTCACAAGCCTTGTACAGAGTTCAAGCGCTACCACGGGTATGGTTGTCGCGATGGCGGCAAGCGGCGCGCTTTCCGTTAAAGGCCTTGACCCATTGAGGGTCGCGATTCCCATTATTCTCGGTTGCAACATCGGCACGTGCATAACGGCTTTCATAGCAAGCATTGGAACAAGCCTGCCCGCGCAGAGAGTAGCCGTCGCGCACTATCTTTTCAACATATCGGGCACGCTGATATTTCTTCCGTTCTTGAGATGGTTCCCCGATCTGGTCAGATGGATTTCCGGGGTTTTCGGCAGCGGACCGGGCAACGTGGCAAGGCAGGTGGCCTGGGCTCACACCCTTTTCAACACGGTGATGACGCTGGTTTGGCTGCCGTTTACTGGGTTGTTCGTAAAACTTGTCAGGCTTGTCAGAAGAGGGACCGAGAGCATGCCGAGCAGAGATCCGCTCTTCCTCGACCCGAGGATATTCCATAACCCCACGCTCGCGCTCGAAATGGCCACAAAAGAGATAACACGCATGGCCAAAATTACCCTGAACATGCTCGAATCCTCCGTGGGTTGTTTGAAGAAAATGGAAAGGGGCGCCAAAAAAGGCATTCTGGAACAGGAAGGCATCGTTGATAGTCTTGCACAATCGGTGACCAAGTATCTTGCAAGACTTTCGGAGGAGCCGCTTGTTGACGAACATTCAAATAGACTCGTGGGCCTAATGCATTCCGTAAATGACATAGAAAGAATTGGCGATCACGCTGAAAACATAATGTATCTGGCGGTTACGAAACATGAGAACAGCCTCGAGTTCTCGGAAACGGCGAAGATTGAACTGGACAGTCTTGTCGGGAAAGTTTTTGAGATGTACGACGGCATCATCGAGTCCTTTGAAGGGCAGGACCCTGAGAAGGCGATACATTATCAGAGTTTAGAGCATGAAGTCGATATACGGGCGAGCGAATACAGAAGGAACCACATCAGTAGGCTTAAGTCAGGCGAATGTGACCCGGCGGCAGGCGTTGTCTTTTTGGATACGCTTACCAATCTTGAAAGGGTGGGAGACCTTGCCAACAACGTTGGTCACGTGGTTACGGGAGCAATCGAGAGACTCTGAGGCTGGATGCGTTTCGGCATTCCCGCCTGTGACTATCCAACATCGACCCTGCTTTTGATTCTGTAAAGGCATTTCCGCATCCAGTCCGGGTCATCAATCGAGATTTCTATGGCGTTTCTTTTGCATGCAAGAGCGCATCTACCACAGCCTTTGCATTCGGAGCCGAACTCCGCGCGTCCGTTCTTTATCGTTATCTGCTTGAACACGCAAGCGTCCACGCACAGCCCGCAGCCGTTACATGAATCGTTCTCGCGGACGGTGAGCCCCTCAAGCCTTACGATCAGGTCCCTTGCCTCGCGGGAAGCGTAGATGATGGATCCGCTTATGCAGCAGCAAGGGCAGCAATGGCAAATGGTCATGAGCTTCTCGTGATTCTTCACACCAAGCATCAGAGCGTCCCCTTTGAAACTCCCGATCACGGAGACAAGCCCGCGTTCGGTGGCTTCCCTCAGGTGATTGAGCGCCTCATCCGCGGTTACATGTTTTCCAACATCAGGGTGAATGTCTCTTGCTGCCTCCCCCAAAAAAGTGCATCCAAAATAGGGGTCGTAGTTTTTGCAATTGTTCTCGCTGCGGCACGGGCATCTGTTAAGTATCACATGATACGAAGCCTCTTTTATGAACTGCTCGATTATGCTTATGGGGGCAACGGAACTTTCGGGAAGAGAAATGTTCTCGTTTACCGGGATGTAGGTAAGAGTGATTGATTCCGGCTCTATGATTCTTTTGCCGATCCAGTTCAGGACGGGAACATTGGTCATTTTGAATGCGGCATCCTTGAACTTGTAGAGCTTTGTGAATAAGTCAAAAATTCTCTTTCCTCTTCCCATTTTTTCACGACCCGTGTCTGCAAAATGTCGAACTTATCTTTTGCGGGTATTATCTCCCAAAAGGGACCTTAAAGGAAGCGAGTTTGTCTTGCGCGTAGCGGTGGCTTGAGCTTCTCGCGCTGGGCTAAGCATTGAATTTTTCACGCATTATGATGTCGGCGGCAAGGATTCCGGATGCCGTAACTGTCGGAGTGCCCCCTCCCAGGTGCGTTGATGAACCAACAAGATAAAGGTTTTTCACTGCGCCAGAACGAATCCTTGGTCGAAAAACCATTGAACTCATGTTATCGAATTGAAGCCCAAAAATCGCGCCCTCCGGTTGCAGGAGCATGCGTTCAAAATCTTTAGGAGTGTTAAGTTTCGCGGTCACTATTTTTTCCCTTAGTTTCAGGCGGAATTCTTTTTCCACTATATCTATCCTTGACTCAACGTACTCTTCCCTTATGTGGTCCCAGTCCTTCCCGCCGGAAAGTCTGTACGGCGCGACAGTGACAATATTGAGGCAGTGGTGATTTTCAGGCGCAAGGGATTTGTCTTCAATTGTGGGACATGACAAAAGCATGAAGCCCCGGTCGGGTATCTTACCTTTCATGCAGTAGTCGAACCACGCCCTGTTCATATCATCAACGGTGGAATGACATACGGTATGGTGAGCGTCAAGCTCAATTTCACCCTTTAAACCGAGCATGAGGTTAGGATTGGCAAACGAATACTCGTAGCTCTCAATCGCTTTGACAGCCCACCTGGGCAGCTTGTCGCGTCCTATAAGCTCAAGATAACAGGTCTTGGCGTTGATGTTTGAAATAACCACGTTCGCGGTAATCTCTTCCCCTGAGGCCGTTTTGACCCCTGTTGCTCTCTTCCCGTCGGTAATAATTTTTTCGACCTTTTCGCCGTATCTTATCTCACCGTTCTCCTCGATAAACGCTTTTTCGATGCCTTTCGGTATTGATACCATGCCGCCCCTGGGATAGTGGAGACCTTCATGGTCTGTGTAGCAGAGAAAAACGGCATAACCAGGGCAAAGGGCGGGCGGAAGTCCGAGGTAATAGGCGTGCATACCCATCGATGACCTGACCGCTTCCGACTTGAAAAAGCTCTTCAGCGCGCTTTCGAAGTTGATGAAAACATACTTCAACTTGAAAGAGAGCATCGGGTTTTTCATCCCGAAAAGAATCATGTCAAAAACGGTCATCATGGGAGAAAACATACTGCTTTTGAAGAAGATGTCCGCCATGACTGAACCGGTATCTGCGAATCTGTCCCAACCGCGCGCGTCTTCTTCAGACAGCATCTTTATGGTTTTGCGCGTTTTGTTTAGATCCGCTTGGTAAGAGAAGCGCTTTCCGTCGGAGGTTATGAAGCTGTATATCGGGTCTATCTCAATGAAATCTATATAATCGGAAGTTCTTCTGCGGAGTTTTTCGAACAATACGTCCCACACCCATTTGAACTCGACAACGCTCGGACCTATGTCAAATTTGAACCCATCCTGTTCCATCGACGAACAGCAACCGCCGCAGCCGTTAGCCTGCTCGCATATGAGAGTCTTGATGCCGTTCTTTGCGAGTATCGCCCCGCAGGCAAGGCCGCCAAGACCGGCTCCGATTATGATTGCGTCGTAGTCGCTCATGTCGGATTCCCCCTGAAATGCGGAATGCTATCAAGCGGCACAATGACTTACATTTCGGGTAAGTTGCCCGAACGCCTTAAATAGCACAGTCATTTGGTTGCCGTTAACGTTTACGCGAAGTACCTGCCAGGAAGATACTGAACCTGTTTTAAGAGATGTTTGATGAACCTCTTTTTGGATTCGGAGGCTGACATGTATTTCACAAATAGAAAAGCGACCCCGAGCAGGATGAGAACCGGAAATATTTTTTTAAGCATTTGTGATAAACCCCCTTAACCCCTCGGTAAAATATCTCATTATTTTTCGTACTTATCGACGAGAGTCGCGGCTATGACACCGGATGCTATAACCGAAGGCACCCCACCGCCGGGATGAGTGGACGCTCCTGTCAGATAAAGGTGTTTAATGCTTCTGGATTTGGCGCACGGTCTGAACATAGCCTGGTGGGGGAGATCCATCTGCAAGCCATATATCGCTCCTCTCGGTGAAAGTAGCTGCCTTTCGAAGTCCAGGGGAGTCGCGCATTCGGCAATGACCACATGGTCTTTAAGTTCCGGTATCGAGAAAGAGGAGTGGAAGTTGATCAGGTTTTCAACGTACCGCTCCTTTACCTCGTCCCAATTCTTTTCCTTTAGTTGATACGGTCCGATGCTCATCACGTTCAAAACGTGGTAGCCTTCCGGGGCAAGCGATGGATCCGATTCAGTTGGCCAGCATATCAGCCCGAACGGCTCTTCGGGAAGAAGTCCCGGTTTGAGCACATTCCACCAGGCGTAATTCATCAAATCCAGCGGTCCGATGGTGAGGCTGTGATGGGCCTCGAGCGGCGGCCTGTAGTCTATGCCGAGGTAAACCATCGGACAGGACATGGAAGGTTCGTAACTCCTGACGCCGAATCTCGCCAGGGCAGGCAGGTGCTCGAACCCGATGAGTTCGCTGTAGAGCTTTATAGCGTTAACGTTGGAAACCACGACATCGCATGTGATCTCCGTTCCGTCATCAAGCTCCACGCCGCATGCTTCCCTGTTACGAACGATCACGCGGGTGACGCGCGCGTTGAACTTTACTTCCATACCTTTCTTTTCGCCGATTCTTCTGAACGCCTCGGGTATGGAGATCATTCCGCCGCGCGGATAGTATATTCCCTCGTGTTCCGAGTAGGGGATTAGCGCGACGAATCCAGGCGCGAGTTCGGGGGGAAGTCCGCAGTAGAAGGACTGAAAGGCCATGGTTTGCTTGACCACTTCATCCTTGAAATACTTTTCAATCACATCCTGATAGCTGGTGAAAAAAAGAGGCATAAACTTCAATATTTTCGGGTTTTTTCTAACCATCCTGAGCATGTCGAGAAATCCGTTTGCCGGGTTGGTGAAGAAAGCCTCGATTGTCTGCTTCATCAAATCTGCGAAGTAATCGGCAAGTTCATACCATTTCTTGCCGTCCTCCTCTGATATGGCGGAGATCACCTTTGCCGTATCGTCAATGGACAGAGGGTAATTTATTTTCGAGCCATCCCTGAAAATGTAACTGTAAATGGGGTCGCAGGGGATGAGGTCAACTTCCCGCTGAAATTCAGTTCCGCACATTTTGAATGCGAGCTCTAACGGGTAAATAACCTCAACAATCGAAGCCCCGATATCGAAGTGAAACCCGTCCCTTTCAAATGTTGAACAGCAGCCCCCAACCCGTGGACTCTGCTCAAGCACCAGCACCCTTCTTCCTTGGCTTGAAAGGATGGCGCCCGCGCTTATCCCTCCGCAACCAGCTCCGATGACTATTACATCGTAGTCAGCCATGTGAACCTCCTCATCGTTAATATTTGGGGATCGAAAATCTCGGCATTGTGCTGTTCATGCCCGTCTTTTCGACCCGGCGCTAAAAAGCGACTTTCTTCATTCTCAGGGTGTCGTATTCCCAGCGCCTGTTGCACACGTTATTGGGGTCGTAAATCATTTTCATCGCCCTGAAGGTGTCAACGTACGTGCCGGCCTGGGGATATATGAAACCTATCAGGTCATGAAGGGGTCCCGCCCCTTCAATAAGCGGCCATATTCCGAAACACGCGCCGGATCCCATCTTGAATGACTGAACCATTGCAGCGATGGTTCCCGTGATTGTCCGAAGAGAGTCCTCGGGATTCGACTGGTCGATGAAAATATCGAATTCGATGAAGCCGAGTCTCCCCATGTCGTATGGCTGGAAGTAGGTCGCGATCAGGTCGGCTGAGAACACGTTGTCATCAGAACCTACTTGAGTTGTCATCGCCTGCATCATTTTCTTGTTGATCTCTACCAGATTGTCGAGGTGGTCAAGACCGAAGCCCACGAAGAAACTCCCCTTTACCCGTTGAACCCGCACGGATTCGCGGAAAAACTTGGTGAACTTATCAACCCCGAGAATTCTTCCCTCGCTTATGGACTCCACCGTTTCCCAATCCATAAAATCAAACTCGGGAGCGACTTTCCTTATGTCTTCCTCGGATACGGCGGCTTTTGCTTCCACTTCCTCTATGCTCATTCCCCCTGTTACCGGGACGACGTAATGGCGGGGAAGAAGCGGTATCAGTTTTGATGCCTCCAGGTTCGTCTCGCCCATGAATATGCCCATGTAAGTGTTTTGGAAGTAAGCGTTTTCGATCGCTATGTTCCTCTGGCTTATCGCTCTTAAGGCAGGCGCGATGTAGCTCCAGTCATCCCCGTCATATATGGGGACCACGAGCTTCAATTCATTTGGCTCAGGATAAAGCCTGATTGTGAGCTCGGTTACGATCCCCATTGTGCCCAGAGAACCTCTCAGAAAGGCGCGGACATCCGGTCCAGGTCCCGGAAGGTGCGCGTTGTCCGCCCCGTAGGCTTTCGGACCGCACACCATCAATTTTCCTTCGGGCAAGACAACCTTGTAGCCGATGATGTGGTCAAGACCCACGCCATATTTATTCGCAAGGGTTGAAATGTTTCCCATCATTATGTTGGATACCACTGACGCGTTTGCGCTTGTCGAAGGGTTTATGAGCCTGAGCCCGCGTTTCAATGTCTCCGTTTGCAACTGAGCGAAAGTGACGCCCGGACCTACCGTGCAGTACATGTTTTCCTCGTCAATCTCAAATATCTCATCCATCCTGCGCATGTCGCAGAGTATTCCTCCGTACGGGGGTATGGTCATGCCAAGCGTATTCAAGCCCGTGCCATACGGCGTCACGTCAATGCTATATTCGTTGGCTATCTTCATTATCTGTACGACATCATCCGTTGAACCGGGAAGGGCGACGATATGAGGATGATTCATAGGAACGACCGATTGGTCTCTGGCATAAGCGACAGTTATGTTTATGTCGTTTGAGACCCACTCCTCTCCAAGGGCACTTTTGAGCGCCTCGTAAGCCTTTTCGAGGTCCTCCGGGCGGTTGTGTGTTGGCTCGATTTCGTGCTTAACCGGAACCTTGATTATCTTTCTTTCTTTCAGGTCTTTCTGGAGATCTTTTCCCTGCATCAGAACCATCCCCCTTAAAGGCTCATGGCTATCAGTTCACAAAAATCGTATATAGGCATATCGCCGTTCTTTGAAAGATGAGAGTGGCAGTGCGGACACGCGGTGATGACCGCCTCGGCTCCAACGGCGCCTGCCTCCGTGAGTCTTTCCTTCGCGGTCCAGACTGCAAGGTCGTTGTCGGCGAGGGGAACGCCCCCGCCCGCCCCGCAGCACCAGGAGTTTTCAAGATTTCTTACAAACTCCGGAAGCTCAAGTCCCGGGATCGCGGAAAGCGCGGCTCTCGGCGGTTCGTATATTTCGCACCATCTTCCGAGCATGCAAGGGTCATGGTAAGCTGCTTTAAGCTTAACCTCTTTTGTTGGACTGAGGGCTTTTTTGCCCACAGCCGAGGCGATAACCTCAGTGATATGGCGAACGGGCATGTCCATGAGTTTCGAGTACTCGTCTTTGAAGACCTGGAGGCAATGGGGACAAGAAGTGATTATTGTTTTTGCTCCAGTGGATTCAAACAATTCAATGTTTTCCGCCGCTTTATCCTCGAATGAGTCTCTATCGCCAACCGCCAGAGAAAAACTCCTGCAGCAGGGCTCATTCGAACCGAGCACGCCAAAATCTATCCCGCAGGCATTCAGAACCTTGAACGCTGCGTCGAGTTTCTCTCTTCCCTCATCGGAGGCGGCAAGCGCGCACCCCACAAAGAAGAGATTTTCCGCCCTTTCCTCGAGAATGTTTTTAACCCCTTTTCCGGAAACGGCTTCACCTTTAAATCCCGGCTTGTATCCCCAGGGATTGTCGAAGCTTTCCGTGTCCTCGATCATTCTCTTATGCGCGGGAGGCGGCCCCCACCCTTCAAGCACAGCTTTTTCCCTCATCAGTTGAATAATTCTGGTGGGGTGAAGGCTTTTAAGGGGAAAACACATTTCCTGACACAGGCCGCAAAGATTGCATGAATAAATGATTTTCGCGGTAATCTCGCTGGGCTCGTATTCGAGGTTCGTTATTGCTCTTGCGATTTCCAGCATTCCCGCCGCGTAGTAGGACTCGAAGCGGTATTTAGTGCCGCAGGGACAATTGTATGAAAATCTCGCGCTTGTGACCTTCTGCACGTTTATCGACTGGCACATTTTGCATTTACCGCACGCCCAGTAGTCATCTCGGTAATCCGTTAATTTTTCTCGTACTCTGGTGATTCTCTCTGCCAAAGCCTACACCCCCTCAAGAAGCTGTCCGCGGTTCAAAAGCCCCTTTGGGTCGAGAACCCTTTTCAAATTCTTAATCATCCTTATGTTTTCCGGATCGATTCTTTCATAGATCACTTCAGCGACTTTCCCTCTCGGTCTTCCCACATGAGCGCCCATATCGAGCGCTTTCATGTAGGCGTCGAACCAGACCTTTTCAAGATTCGGGTCATCCGGCTCGCAGTAAATATTTGTTTCGCAGTAGAACGCGGCGCCGTAATATGAGGGAATAGCCACATGCCCTTTTTCGTATCCGTCAAGGGTCCTGTCAACCTCGGCGAAAAGGGATTTCGTCTTGCCTGCGAAAGTGAAGTAATCTATCGTTTCCGTATGTCCCCTGTAATGGTCCCGGTCCCTTAAATACCACGGATATTCAAATCTCTCGAGCATGATTTCGGAAAGCTCATCCCATGTCTGACCACCGCCGTGTTTGGCGCAGATCTGCGCCGTTTGCTTGTCCCAGACATCAACAAGTTTCTCGTGGTTGTCGAAGCCAAAAACCACATTCCAAGGAGCGAGTTTGGAGGCGAGCTGGTCAGCCTCATCACTGGATTTCGCAAGAAGGACGGAAAGATATTTGGAATCAGCCACCACGCACTCGAAGACCTGGTCGTGACGGGAAGACTCGTATGCCGCCCTGATCGCGCCTTCAAACTCGTTGAATCCATAGGCGGTAACTTTTCTCTTTTCCCATCTCTTGTAGATGAAGACTTTTCCGGCGTAGGGCATGCCGAATATGTCCTCGCTTGCGTGGAAGAAATATGAGTACATCGGGCCGAAATCCTCCCGGAACTCGCTGTGACCATCCGGTGTAAGCTGGTCATTCCCGCTCATCCAGATCCTTCCATCGGCGAGAATGGCGTGGAAGATGCTGATCTGATACGGTCTGGTGGCGCCGTTTGCTAAAATGACGTCCCTGTCGACGTAGGACCTCACGATGGATGGGGACGTCGCGGAAGCGGGCATGAGAATCCTTAAACCCATCGGATCGAGCGCTTTTTTCATCTCCTCAAAAGTGACGCCGTACTCGATGAAGGCAAGAAGGTTCGGCTCGTCTATTCTCCTTACCTTATTCATGTTAGTAAGGTCGATTAGTACGCCGCCGCTGGTTGCCACCTCCTCGCCCAGAAACCCTCTTTTATGCGTGAAAATCGGGATATCTTTCTCATAGGCGTAGTTTGCCGCAAGCCCCAGTTGCTCATGAGTAGGAGGTCTCAAGACTGTAATGTCAGCGTTTCTTGGAAGAGTTTTGAAAAAGCGTTTGACAAAATCTCTGTCCTGGGTCACGTTCTGCTCGCCCAGAAGAACTTTAAACTCTTCGACATGCCTTGGTTCCATAACCTTCCTCCCCGCTGTTAACACCTTGATTGCGCCTGCAATATCCAATCAGCCCGGCAATCTATTCCCTTAAACATTACGTTTCCTGCCAGGCTGAGCGATTTTGCCGCCCACGCCGCGCCCTCGATCGAGCAATAGGCTGGGATTCCGATTGTTTCCAAAGACGATGCCCACTTTTGGATTTCCTCCGGATTGCCGCCGAGCACGCACGCGATTAGCGGCTTGTGTGGGTATGAAGACCTCAAATGGCCGAAGACGTTTTCCGCGTCGAATCTGGACTCTGAAACGTAAGTGGTGATGGCTATGAGTATGTGGATGTTGTCCTGAGACGCGAATGCCTCAAGGTAAACCTTGAACGCCTCGCCTATTCCACCTTTTTCAACGGCAGCCCATATGTCAGCCGGGTTCGAGACCGTGAAGTACGGCGGAATAAGGCGCTTAATTCGTTGTTCGGTATCGTGCGTCAATCCGGGCAGAAAAAGCCCAGATTCGGAAAGCCTGTCAGCGGAAAGCACGCATCCCGCGCCGGTGACTGAGACGACCCCCACCCCGGATCCTCTTGCCGCGGGACAAAGCGAAAGCGCTTTAAGGCTTGATATGAGCTCATCTATTGAGTTTGCCTGAATGACTCCCGCCTGTTTGAGAGCGCCGGAAAGCACATTGAATGATCCGGCAAGAGAACCCGTGTGTCCGAGGGCAGATGCCGCTCCCTTTTCTGATCTGCCCCCTTTGAGCAAGACGATTGGCTTTTTCTTCGCCAATCTTTTAGCGATTTCAAGAAATTTACGTCCGTCTTTCAAGCCTTCGGTGTAGATGCCAATGACGCTTGTGGTCTCGTCGTCTTCGAGATATTCAAGCATGGCGATCTCGTCTATATCCGCTTTGTTCCCGAGGCTTGCCACTTTCGAGATCTTAGGACTATTAAGGGAGGCAAACATTCTTTCGTAACCAGCTGAAAAAAGTCCCGTTTGCGCGATTATCGAAACGTTTCCCGCAGGTAATGTGTCCAGCGTGAGTAGCGAGCTTGCGAAATGCCCGTGAGTGTTGATCGTCCCAACGCTGTTCGGTCCGAGCAGCCTGATGCCGAAGCGCCTTGCGGTCTTCGTGAGTTCGGCTTCAAGCCTTGAGCCTTCCTGTCCGCAGTCAGAGAATCCGGCGGCGGACACCACGAGGTTCTTGATTTTTGCCTCACCGCACTCTCTGGCGAATTCGAGAACGCTCTCCCTCGGGATGACCGCGATGGCGAGGTCTGGGTGCTCTTCTATTTGCAGAGGGGACGGATAGGCTTTATAGCCCATTACTTCCCCGCCTTCCGGGTGAATGGGAAATATTTTCCCTGGGTATCCGAAATTCTGGATGTTGCGTATAACAACGTTGCCGAGTTTCCAGCCCGATTTGGAGGCACCGGCCACGCAGGCGCTCTTCGGATTGAAAAATGGCTCAAGTTTTTTTCTCTTTGGCGCGCCTTCCATTGGTTGACCCGGTTTTTAAAATCGGCTCTGATAACCGCTCAAACATTTGCGGTGATCCCTATTCGGAACAGGCTACCTGCGTCATGAGTACAGAGGATCAACCGCCTAAACGAAATATCTGAAAGGCATTTTCGGGATTTCCGAAAGGAGCATCTTCGGGTAGCGCCAGTCTGACGGGTCCCTGTGGGTCAAAATCCAGTAGGTCGCCAGACCCACGAGCGCGACCGTGAAAAGTCGCCTTCTCACCTGTTCTCCTTTCTCAAAGCGTTGAAATCTGATGTCTCTTTGATTTCGCCAATTTACTATTTTTTGTGGTCTGTCCTTCTGGGCGCCTTTACCGCTTAAGATTATGCTTTCCCGTATGTTTATAGATATTTTGCGCATCTCAGCTTACCGGGAATACTTTTCTATAAGACTTGCTGTTATGATGCCCCCGGCAATAACCGTACACACACCGCCCCCTGGATTGGTTGAGGCTCCGGCAAGGTAGAGGTTTTCTACGCACTTTGATTTATTCGCCGGCCTGAAAATGGACATATGGGACAGGTCTGTCTGTATCCCGTAAACCGCGCCTCCCGGATGCAGTAGCATTCTCTCAAGGTCTTTCGGGGTGGCCATGTCCCTGTACACCACGTGCTTTGAAAGATCCGGGATTATGTATTTTTCAATTGTGCGTATCGCGTCGTCAATCCACTTCTCTTTGTGCCGGTCCCAGTCGTTTCCGGCGAGATTATATGGCGCAAGCCCCATGTGAGTGAGAACGTGTTTACCCTGGGGGGCAAGGCTCGGGTCAATTTTGCTTGCCCATGAGACAAGTCCCATGACCTCCGGGGCGCCATCCTTTTCGTAGAGTTTCCCTTTAAGATAATAGTCGCTCCAGTAGTCGTTCATCACCCTGGGATCAGTGAGGGTTAGAGTGTGGTGCGCTCTGAGTGGCGGCTCGTAATCTACTCCCAGATACACCATCGGACAGGGCATGGAGAGCTTCATTGATTTGATACCGCGCCATACATGCCACGGAATGTGCTCTCTTCCTATCATGTCTATGTATAGCTTTTTGGCGTTTATGGCGCCCACAACGTTACCGGCGGTGATTTGCTCCCCATCCCAGGTCTCAACACCTTTCGCCTTGCGGTTTTCCACTATCACCCTCACCGCTCGCGTGTTTAAGCGCACCTCGCCACCCATTTCCTCAAACGCTTTCCTGATTCCGTTCGGGATGCCTATCATCCCCCCGTTTTTCGGGTAGAAAATTCCCTCATGCTCGACGAGTCCTACGATTGCGTAAAGTCCCGCGCAAAGGTCAGGCGGCAGGCCTGCGTAGAAGGATTGAAAAGCCATCGAGGCAAGCACATCCGGGTTCTTGAAATATTTCCTCACTATTTTCTGATGGGTGGTAAGAAACATTGGCAGAGCCTGGATGGCTCCTGGGTATTTGCGGACAAGCCTTAAAACGTCTGCGAACCCTTGCATTGAGGCGAAGAAGAAGTGGTTCATCAGCGCTTTTATCCGGGGTGCGTACTTTTTCGAGAATTTCAGGAAAGCCTTCGCGTCTTCGGGGGAAATTTTCGCAAGAACTTCCGCGGTGCCCTCGATCGATGTCGGAACGGCGAATCTTATCCCTCGGGTGTTATCGCAGTAGTCGTACAAGGGATCGACCTGATAGAGGGGAATGTAGTCCTCAATTTTGAGCTCGAGGCGCTTGAAGAGTTCATTGAAAGCGTTCGGAGCTTCCACAACGCTTGCGCCTACGTCAAAATGAAAACCTTCCGCCTCAAAAGTAGAGCAGCACCCGCCGATTCGACCGGACTGCTCAAGCACAAGAGTTTTCATCCCGGCTTTCTGACAAAGCGCTGCTGTAGTTAAACCGCCTACGCCTGCCCCAATGACGATGACATCGTAATCCGCCATTGCTCACACGCCCCTAAGAATAGTCGGTTATTTTGACTGGTGAGTATTATACTACTACCCACTTATTTTACAATCAAGAAATTTATTTGATTTTGAGAGTCAAGGCGGTTTGAGCGGTGTTTGCCGGGTATGAGAATACCGGTAAGAAACATTTTTTATTTATAATCTTTCTGTTTGTGGGTTTCCGTTTTGAGCTTGGTTTTGCGGGGGGTAGTCTTGAGCAGAGTAATTTTATTGAGGCACGGAAGGACCTCATGGCATGCTGAAGGAAGATACGCTGGGAAAACCGACATACCCCTGGATGAGGTGGGGCGGGAGCAGTCCCGTAAGGTAGCCCAAAGGCTTGGTGGAGAGTCCGTCGAACTCCTTTACTCAAGCCCGCTTTCAAGATGCTTCGAGCTTGCGGAGCTCATTGGCCGTGAAAAGGGCCTGAAGCCCGTTGTTGACGAGCGCCTCGGGGAGGTGGACCTGGGGCTCTGGGACGGGTTGGACTACAGGGCGATCGTCGAGAGGGACGCGGAGATACTGATGAGATGGACCACCGATCCTACCTCCGTGACCGTTCCCGGTGGAGAGTCGCTTACCGACGTCCAGAAACGCTCGTTGGAATGGTTAAAGGATGCGGCTGCGCATTCTGGCGATAAAACGATTGTTGCCTCCACTCACGGTGGACTTATCAGGACGATAATCGCGGCGGTCCTTGGTCTTCCTCTTTCCAATGTTTTCAGGCTGACCATAGACCTCGCCTCAATTTCCATAATCAATTATCTGGGTGAGTTTTCCAACATTGAAGTAATAAACGACACATCGCACCTTAAGTGTTGAGCTCTTAAAAGATAGATTTCTATCCGAGATAAATTTTCAAAAGTGAGCGTCAAGTGCTTTGAAAATCGGCGCTTTTGGCAAACTATGGTGGTAAAATTTCAAAAGGGATAGTCAGCCGGGTGGTCGCGGGAAGCGGATAGCTTCCTGAGGAAAGTCCGGACTCCGCAGGGCAGGGTGCTGGATAACGTCCAGGCGGGGTGACTCGACGGAAAGCGCCACAGAAAAGAAAAGACCACCTGGATCGCGGATGGGAGACTCCGCCCCAGGGGGTTAAGCTGAAACGGTGGTGTAAGAGACCACCAGCGGTCCGGTGACGGGCCGGCTTGGCAAGCCCCACCCGGAGCGATGCCAAATAGGGGAGGAGCGGTTGCCCGCCGCGTTTGACTCCCGGGTTGGCAGCTTGAGGCTCGGGGTAACCCGGGTCCCAGATAGATGGCCACCGCCGCGCTCGTCAGTGCGGTACAGAATCCGGCTTACAGGCTGACTATCCTCTTCTTATCTCCTCTTTTCATATTGTCGTTCGGGAGGTTATCCTTCGAATAAGCTCTTGCTTGAAGTCAACTGATGGGTCTAACACAAGCTCTATGTTGTTTGCGGGGCAGCGCATCGCGCACCTGCCGCAGCATTTGCAAAAATCCGCAAAAACCGGACTGTTATCTCCAAGCTTGACCGCCGCCAGAAAACAATTCCTTTCGCAGTTGCCACATCTTACGCATCTACCCAGATCTTTCATTTGAGCGCCAGGGAGTCTGATTATCCTGTCTCTGTAAGTGGTCGGTCCTCCCCTCATTTTTGATCTGAAAGCGCAGCAGCAGTCGCAGCAGAAGCAGATGGCGAGCATTCTTCTGTAATCAATCAGAAAAAGTGAAGCGTCGAAGGAACCGTGCACTATGTTTGGTATGAGTCCGGCGCCGAGCGCGCGCCTGACATGCTCCATGGCTTGGGAGGCTGAAACCTCGCGCCCGAGACTCAGGTCAATATCGCGCGCCGCGCTCCCGAGAAACAGGCATCCAAGCTCGCGTGGGTATGAGGTACATTTATGTGCTGTTCTGCACGGACATCTGAAAGACACGAACCTATATTCGGTTATCGAGACCAGCTCCTCGATGACCGATAAAGGGAGCGCGGTTCCCTGGGGAACCTCGATGTTCTCCGATACCGGGATGTAAGTGGAGTCGAGGTTCTTCTCATTCCATAGCAGTGGGCCGATCAGCCTGTCGATGAACGGTAGTCGCGCCGCTCTCTTCGGGATGTCGCCCAGTTTCCATAGTTTCAGATTTATTTCAAACCAAATTTTCTTAAACATTTTCCCGGTCAGTCCCTGGCCAGACTTAACTTAAATGAACTCAAATCATACTATCTGGTCTGCGCGCGGGACGCTTTCTTCGTGCCCATTTCCATCATTTTCAGGCTCCATGCCGAAAGGCTCAAACAATCATTTATAGGTTGGTGCGCCTTCATCCCGTTGCGATACAAACTCTCATGTTTTAAGCTTCACCCTTTTTCCCGCCGAGGTACTCCCTCCTGACCCATTCTTTAATTGTTTCCATTGCCTCTTCGTAGGGAACAACCGTTTCGTAGGAGAGTTCCTTTAAAGCTCTTGTCACATCCACGTCGTTGTCAAACCCCGTTACGCCGACAGCCATCCTTGTAAGCGGTGGTCTTGCAGGATAGAAGGGTAGATAAGCGCGCTCAAACAGTATCGCCGCTTTCCAGAGAAGCGATGTGGGGATGGACGGTCCGGGTCTCTTCCCGATGAGCGAACCAAGCTCGGTTAAGTATTCCTTCCATATTACTTTGTAGTCATCCCGAATATTGTAAGCTCTGTTGATGGCTAAAGTGCTTTCGGCAGCCTTTATTATCCCTTCAACTAAATTGTCGACGTAAACGAAACTACCGCTGTATTTACCACCATCACAAAGCAGAACGGGACCCCTTTGAAAATGGTCCAGTACGTCCCGCACCCATACGCTTCCAGGTCCGATGACATTTGCGGGTCTGATGATTGTATAGGTTGTGTCCGTGCCAAAAGTGTAAGCGGCAACAAAATCTTCAGCTTCTATCTTGGTGTCGCAATATGGAATACCTGTCCTGATTCTCTCCGCATCCTCGCAAATTCCTTTGAGGTGCCTTCCCATTCCGTAAGCGGCTATCGAACTTAGATAGATGAATCTTTCTACCCTTCCCACGCATTCCTTTAGCATATTGCGGGTGCCGTACGCTGCGACCGTCCTGAAAAGCTCCATGCTTCCCCAGTCTGCGACTCTCGCCACGAGGTGGAAAACGATGTCCGTGCCTTCGGCGATGCCACTTAAATTTTCCGGGATTGTCACATCCCCTCGGACAAGTTCAATATCCTCAAAAGGGATGGATGAAATTTCTTCCCCGGGAAGGACGAGCGCGCGAACTTCATATCCTTTCTCAAGGAGACGCCTGGCCAGATTTGAGCCGATGAAACCAGTGGCGCCAGTGAGGAGAGCTTTCATTTTTCCTCCTTTGTCTATCCTAAAAAGGTTGGTGCGGTTAAGTGGTTCGCGCATTTATCCGGTAAATCATGCAGGTTCATTTTACCCGGTTTTCCATGTTAAACATATCCAAATGTAGATGCGCTAAAAGCCGTTCGGTCCAGCAAGACCTCTCGCAGTCACTTTTACACAAGTGAGTTTGCCATCGGCAGACAAGTATTCCTTAGCTTTCGCACGCACGGACATGTTAAAAAGGGGAACACATGAAGAGACCGGAATCTGAATCTGAGAGCGAGAAAATGACTGAAAACAGGGTTGCAGCAAGTGGTTAGCCAAAAAACGTGCGGATATAATTTAAAGCGCCTCAAGAGCAAAAAGTTATACAAGCAATTTCTTGCCCAAAACGCGAGAGGGGAAATGACGATGAATGTTCCAATAGGATTCGTGCCGGCAAGCAGAACCATTTTCGACCAGGAGCTCGCCATTAAAGTAAGGGGTACCGTAATAGAGGCGATGAGAAAGGCTAACATCGAGCCCGTAGCCCCGGGACCTGACTTAACCCCAAACGGGCTTGTACAAACCCCTGAGGATGCCGCCAAAACCGCGCGGTTGTTCAAGGGACAAAACGTCAAGGGTGTGGTCATCGGCGCGCTTAACTTCGGGAATGAAATTCCCGCGGCGATGGCTGCCTGTGCAGCAGATAGAGATTTGCCGGTAATGATTTTTGGAGTGGGTGAGGAGGGTTTACTCTCGAGGGACAAGAGCAGAAGGGATTCCTTCTGCGGCCTAATATCCATCGCAACCGCGTTAAGACACAGGAGGGTAAGATTCGCTTTTCCAAAGAGAGCGGTATGTTTTCCCGGCGATGAGGGTTTTCTCAAAGCGCTCGAGGAGTTTGCGCGGATATGCCTTGCGGTAAGCTCCTTGCGCGGCGCTGTTTACGGGCAGATAGGTCCGAGGCCCGCGGATTTCGAGACCTGCGCTTTTGACGAGATCTCGCTTCTGAGAAATTTCGGGATACGCGTTGTTCCCTTGCCTCTCACGACTCTCTTTTCACGCGCCGCTTACGTTCCTGAAGCAAGGATAAGGGAGGTTTACTCTGAGATGGAAAGAACCCTCGACAGGTCGAGGGTAAGTGATTATGACCTTTCGCGCATGGCGAGGATTGAGGTGGCTCTCAGCGAATTAATCGAGGAAAACGCGCTTTCGGGTCTTGCGATTCAGTGCTGGACCTCGTTCCAGGACGATTACGGGATAAGCCCCTGCCTGGTGATGGCAAGGCTTGCCGACCGCGGCATTCCGTGCGCCTGCGAGGTCGATATTCACGGCACGATGAGCATGCACCTGCTTGCGAGTTTATCTGGAATACCTTCCGCTCTTGCTGATTGGAACAACCGACATGTGATGCTCGAAAACTGCTTCTCCGCCTGGCACTGCGGGGTATTTCCGCCCTCACTTTCTTCTGTTGAGAAAAAAATAGGGCTCCACGATATTCTGGCTGAGTCCACGGGAACGGAGGAGGGAAAGTACGGCACGATCGAATTGAGGCTCGATAACGGACCAGTGACTATGGCAAGGATTACAGAGTTCAAGCCTGATGATTTCAGGATTCTCGTTGCCGAGGGAGAAGTGATTGAAGCCGCAGGCGAGCCTCCTGGAAGCCACGGTTGGGTTGAGGTATCAGATCTCGACATGCTCTATTCTGAGATCCTGAGGGGCTTTCCCCATCACACCGCCATTGCGATGGGTCACCTCGGAAGCAGCGTTCTTTTAGCTTCCTATTTTCTCGGTATGGAAACGGTAACACCCCTTTCCCTTCGCGAAGGCGCTCTCGAGTCAGGCGCAAGCTACTGAGCGTACGGTTACAGGCTTATGCACACGGGAAAATTCCCATACATAGCACTCTTAAGCCAGGCGTATGCTGCTTATTGTACCGTTACGTCAGAATCGCTACTTCCGCGTGCGCGGCGATGCCGCCAGGCATGCGCGAGCAAGGATAATAGATGAGTAATAAACAGGAAAAGGGTAAATTCATCCGGTAAACATCCGGTAAATCGCGCGCCTGCAAGACATAGGATTCTCGAATCGGCTCTAAGCGAAAAGGAGAGGAGCTTAACCCTGCGTCAAATTCTTCCCGAACAACGGAAGTGAAAATTTTTCCCGCTCGAAAGCTTTTTAAAGGCGATGAACTTGCGATTTACAATAAATTGTTAGCACATGACCTTGAAAGATCGTTGCTATTCTTTACATGAAGGAAATGAACTTGCGACTTGCAAAAATTGTTGGATCATGATGAGTCACGCGGAAGGTATAATTTCCATACTTCCGGAGTCTCTCGGTCCAAATAACATCGGCTCTTTTAGGTTCTGTCTGGAAGCGAAGGATTTGCGAAGCGAAAACCTTCGTTGAAATGTTGCGGCGGATATATTTTTCTGGGCCCTAAGGCTTTACCGTTTTATGTTTGTTAAAATACTACAAAATCAAATTATTGACCGGAAACTTAATGCGGCGTTTCCTCGATGAGGTTTGTTTTCTTCTGAGTGGCAACTCTTTAACGTGAATGGAGGGGATTTGTATGACTAATCAGGGGAGATGTTTTCATTATCATGACATACCCAACGAACCGTTCGGGGATGAAGCGCCCGGGGTTAAAATCAGAGTCTTAATCGATGAAGGCGAAGATGGCTCTCCATACTATGTTTTGAGGATGATAGAGATAGAGCCCGGCGGGCATACCCCTTACCATTCCCACCCCTTCGAGCACGAGAACTTTGTTCTTACGGGTAGAGGCTATTTAACTATCGCCGACAAGAAATGGCTTATCGGACCTGGATACGTGGCGTACGTGCCGTCGGGCGTTCCCCATATGTATGAGTGCGTAGGTGATGAAGTTTTTTCCTTTCTTTGCGGAATTCCCGCATCCAGATTGAGGGGTTCGAACCCTTGAGTCGTGGTTCGGGAATTATCGCGAATCATCCCGGCTGATATTTTTATTATCCTACCGAGTATGTTTCTTGCCCGAGTACGTGCTGCGAACGTGATATCATCTACCGCTTTCTTTCCTTGAGGATTTCTTCAATCCATTCGCTGATAAAATTTCCGTACTCTTCTCCCGCTACCATTGATACATCGTTGTGTCCGGCTCCTTCCACTGGGAAGAATCTGCTTTTTCCGCCCGTGGCATTGAAAAGCTCCTCTCCTTCGCTAAACGGGATGAGAGCATCGAGTTTCCCGTGAATTACAAGAATCGGACAATTTATCTCATTCAATTTCGCAAGCGAGTTGAATGAATGAGGCGCAGGGGCGTATTCGGGCGCGAAGGGAAAAAGATTACGCGCCACGGATGTAAGCGAGGTAAACGTTGATTCAAGTATGAGGCCGAGAATACCCTTACCCCTTGCGACCTCGCAGGCCACAGCCCCGCCGAGCGATTTCCCGAAAACGATAATGTCTTCCGGAGGCATTCCCTTGCTCACGAGCCACTGGAAAGCGGTGCACCCGTCCTCATAAAGCCCTTTTTCCGTGGGGATACCCTCGCTTTTGCCGTAACCTCTGTAATCTATGAGCAGCATTCTGCACCGGGCTTTCTCGAGGTCTTTTCTAACAAGCGACCATGAATAGACTTCCTGGGCATTGCCGTGAAAAAAGAGTATGACCGGTCTGTTCATTGGCTGTGCCCACCACAGACCGTGAATGTTGATGTGATCGGAGGTTCTCATCCACACTTCCTCTGAGTCTCTTGCCCAGAACGGCGGGGGCATACCGAGCGGAATCCTTTCAGGATAATATAGAAACCTCTCCAGAATCTCTTCTTCCATTTCAGTTCCCGTTCTTATATGAACTGGTATTTCCAGGGTTCCACCGAGGCGTTCTCTTTATTGGAAACATTACTCTGAGTTAATTATATAATCGTAGCTGATAGAGTTATTACGTGAGATGCCTCATGGTTGGGGGATTTTATGAGGGCAAACCGTATAAATTTAGGCAAGAGCAGCTGGAGGCTGCGGCTTGTTAAGGATGAAGAATCTGATGAGTTCCTTGCAAGAGAGGCCGTTTGGTCGAAGGAAGCTTTGGGGATCTTGTGCGAAAAATACATTCCGCGGATTTACGGATTTGCGTTGAGACGCACAGGTGATATCTCCGATGCCGAGGATATAACGTCTTCTGTTTTCGAGAAGGTTGTGGCAAATATACATGGATACGATGCCTCAAAAGCTTCTTTCGCCACCTGGATTTACAGAATCGCCCTGAACACTGTCAACGACTATTTCAGGGCGCGGAAAAGAAAGATGGAAATTTCATGCGATCAGCATGAAGGCTCATTCGGTCTTGCTTTGGCGGGTGTGGATGAGGTTGTGAGCTCGAGGGTGGATATCCTCGGTTTAATCGGGAGTCTTCCGTCCAAATACAGGGAAGCGCTCGAGTTAAGGTACTTTGCGGGTCTCAGGGTTGGAGAAATCGCTCAAGTTTTGGGAATCAGCGAGACCGCGGCTTCCAAGCGGATCTTGAGAGGACTTGAACGAATTCGCGCAAGTTTTTCCGAAGAGATAGGAGAGGGAACCGCAAGTGAGGTTAATAAGGCGCCGCAGGAATAGGTTTTCAAAATCCGGCGTAGGAAAATTCGTAAAACCCCAAAGGGACCTCGAGAATATAGACTCCGGACACCCGGTCGCCGAATTTTTGCGCTCGCTGTACCCTTCCGTGGTAGTCATGCGTCCGCGCGCCCGCGAGAAGATCCTGGATAAGGTCTTCCGTCTTTATGAGGAAAAGGAGAGAAGAAGCTCGTTTGAGCCTTGTGAGGGAGAAGGGGAAGAAAACGAGCTTTTTGACTTGAGGATAGCGCGCAGGAGGAAATTTATTCTTGCTTCTCTATCCGTTTTCCTGATAATGGTTCTTGGCCTGACCGTGATGCTTTCGTATCCCCGCCGCGGAAAACCCCCCAGACGGATACTTGCGGGAACCGTTTGCATACAGCTAGGCAATTTCCAGGTTCGAGAGCCGGGGGGAAAATGGAGAAATCTAACCCAGGGTGAGACCGTCAGGGCGGGCACAAGCTTGAGGACTGGAGAGAACTCTTTTGGAGGACTCACGTTTCCTGACGGAAGCATACTCCGTCTGTGCGACCAATCTGAGGCTAAAATCATATCCCTGGAAGACAAAGCTGTCAGAGTCAGGCATGTTAAGGGAAGTACGTATCACAGAGTTGGGCCTGTCTCTTCTTACGCTGTTGAGTCGAGGGACGTGACCGCTGAGGGTTGTGACACCGCTTTCACGTTTGAAAATCCAAACCCGGACAATCTCGAGATTCTTTCCGTGTTCAAATCCGTGAACGTCAAGGTGGGTGAGCATCCGCCAATCCCTGTCTATGAGGGAGAGGTAATGGTCATCTCGCTTTCTGGAGGAAGGAAAGCTGCAAAGATCGCGGTTTCAAGGGAGAAACTCGAAGACCCAAGGCTTTGTGAGAGCGTTCGGAGGGATGCTGAGAGCGGGTATCCAACGGGAATATACGAAAAGCTGGATGTGCCGGTTGCGGCAAATAATGCTCCAGGAGAGGAAACGGCGCAGGTTATCTCAACGGAAAACGGGATTCAGTTGAAAGGCGTAACTGTTGGGGAGGCAAACTCCTTAGAGTGGATTGTAAGCCTAGGCTTCAAATACGATTTCGTTGCGCTTCTGAGGAATGAAACAGCCACCCCCAACTACCCTGACGATGAGATCGCGAGGTATTACGACTCTTCGATAACAAGCGCGATAGATAACGGTGTTACAGCGGGAAAAACTTATCAGTACCGGATTGCCGCTGTGCTCGGCGATGCTCCTGTTCTCACGAGCAATACGGTGGTTATCGCTATGCCTAAATCCCAGGAGGCGCCGAAAGAAGCGAAACTCGAACTCGTAGCAAGTGTTGAAGATGGGGGGGTTCTGCTCGAGTGGAGCCTGAACGGCGTCAGCAATTTCTGGGGATACGTGTTGGAAAGAACCGTCAAGACCCCCGCGAAAGGGCGGGAGAGTGGGGCTGGTGCTGTGCAGACCTTCACTATAAAAAGCAGCGATATCCTCGACTCCTATCTGGATAGCGAAATTCAACCCGGCTGTGTTTATGTTTACCGCGTGGGGTTGATGCTGGAGGGCTCTGTCATTTTATACTCGAGGACGGTGGGGGTTAGCGTCAGTTCAACTAACCAGTCCGGTGGATAGGGTTGGGCAATAAAACTGGGTAAACGTACAATTTAAAGCATGTAACCTTTCGCGAAATTTCGACGGCGCATCTGCGTTTGGGGTTTGGTAGTCATCAAAACGAAACATCAACGCGTGAAACACACTCACGGATAATTCTCGCAACTGCGTTTGGGGTTGGTTTTTGGTAAGATCAAGACATGTATTCAGCGAGGCTGGTTTTACGCCAGCCTCTCGGGCGTTAGAGGGTTGTTTTTTAGTAAGAACCAGACACCGTGCTTGAGAAACACTTAAGGTTATTGCTCACCTCGAGTCCCGCTTGATTGAATATTAGATAACGCCGAACATCTTGCTTGAGACACACCTACGGATACCGTCCCAACTGTCTTTCGGGTTGCGCTTAGGTCTTTCGCGTGTCCCGTGATTTGGGACGTTTTTTCTTCAAAGGTTGACTGATTCCAACAGTGGCGAATGGGATAAAGGCTGGATGCCCCTCTCCTGATTGCTTGCTCTGTATTGGCGGCGGGCATCCGCGCAGCGTGCTATCAGGCTAACGGTTAATCGCGGGTCTCTCTTTCCCCGTATCTGGGTCCGCACTTTCTCGACCCAGCTTTTTCAGGTCCGGTGATTTCTTCGGATAAAGGCAATAAGTCGTTTTTAGCGGCGGAATTTCGTTTTCCTGATTCTGGCTTGAGAGTTCGATGGTCGCGTATATTTACGATTCCTTCACCTGTATTTTTATGTTACTGCCTCGGCAGGGTGAAGAAATGCGACTGTTCTGCCGCGATCTCAACATCGCTTTCTATCTGACAGGCTGTGGCTCTCCACTCAACTTCGAGTATTCCGTCTACATGGAGGGTGAGCCTCGTCATTGGTGGTATCGCCGCCGGGAATCTAACCACCTCCCCGCTTTCTCCGAAGAAACTCAACTGGAGGTGAGATTCGCTTCCGTTCGGGTTGAAAAGAAGAAGATATTCATCGAATGTGCCGCTGGTGCACCCCTCCGCGAAATACCAAAAGCGCGAACACTTTGTCAGTCCCTCTGATGAATGTCCGTCCCTTTTCGAGTCCAGCAGGAAGTACATAGCCCTTTCGACGACAATTGGTCGGTCAGATTCGATAATTGAGGGCGTTTCTGTATTTGCCAGTTCCGGGATTGAGTCAACCGAAAGCGTAGCTCTGGAATGAGGGGGTATGGACAATCGATGACCGAACGGCCCTGTAGGTGGACAAAAGATAATGCTCACGGAAGCGGGGACTGCGTTCGGGTTTACGAGAAGTATGTACTCATCTAACAGCCCTGCGGTGCAACCTTCTGCAAGATAAATCTTTTTTGACGGTTTTGCCATGCCCGATGAGCAATGTCCTCCGTTTAGACCGTTCGGATTTGAGCTCATGCTGAAATAGGTTGATCTTTGCGCAACAATCGGTTGGCTCGATTTCAGTTGGATTCCCAGGGAATGACCCAGAGCGCCCTGAAGAGCGTTAACGAGGATGGTGTTTCTGGAAAGCGGGGGGAAGATGTATTTTGCTTTGGGGAGCGCTCCCTCCTCCGCGTATAGATTGATTTCCACCCGCGTTTCACTACGGTTTGGATTGAAGATTAAAAGATATGTGTCAAATCCGGGACCGGTGTAGCACTCTGCGAAATACCGCGTTTTGGTTGGTGAGACTATGCCGCTTGCAACGTGACCGCCGCGCCTGCCGGCGTACTCGTAATACATTGCTTGTTGGACGACGATACCCACATCCGATTCGATTTGAATCGCGTGAGAGGAAGCGGGAAGGCTCACCACATCGTTCACCTTGATGGTTGTCCTGCACCGCGGTTTCAAAAAGTAAACCTCGGTTATTGGTTTGTGGTTTTCGGGGAAATATGTCGTTTTTGCCTGCGCCTGCCTTTCGCTCGGGTTGAAAAACAGAAGATATTCGATAAAACCAGTCCCGGTGTAGCCCTCCGCGAAGTGCCATTTTCTGGAAGGGGCGGCAAGCCCCGAGGATGCGCTTATTCCACAGAGAGGCGTTTTTCCAAAGGAAGCGTATGTCACAAGGAGCGGCGTGCCGTTGGGAGCCCAATTGTAAGGCCAGTATGCCTCGAGAGGATGCAGCCTTATGCACCCACGGGAGCGTGGCCTTGTGCCCAGGCTCTCCTCGTAATCCCTGTACCCGTCCCTGTATCTGGGCCAGGAGTGTATCCCGTAATTGGGGCGCCAGTCCATCCAGTATTCGCAAACGTACGTCGCTCCGTAGACATATCTCCTGTGGGAATAGATTCTGTAGTTTCCAGTGGGCGTTCCGCCTGCCCCCGTGCTGCATCTGAGGATATTGACTATCGACCCGTTTTCGAAGCAGTACAGCCGCTGCTCCGACAGGGAGCAAACGAGGCGTTTCTCTATCGAGCTAACGCTTCTTCCCGATCTTACGCGCACTCTTACCGCCCGGCTTGGCGGTCCCTCTCTCCATGAACCATCAAGCGCGCAAACTCGATAGTAATAGACGTTGCCGGCGCGAGCGGTATCATCCAGGAAAAATGGAAACTCGCTCATGGTCTCAGATGATATGCCACCTGCAACCTCATAGCCTCGAGTTTTACAAAGCGAGCGGTAAACCCTGTAGCCGATTGCTCCCGCTACCGGGCTCCACGAAAGCGCCACCCTGCCATTTCGCCCGCACTTTTCCTCAACCACGGTCAAATTCTGTGGTCTTTCAACATTCCCCAGTACGGTGTCTCGTGTTTTTTCCAAAAAAGCGTTGATCATGCCGGGCACGGGATTGTGGTTTGCCGCGTTCGTGTGTGGACGCTGAGATAAAAATAAGTATAAGTGAAAAGACTCCAACGATTTGAAAGATTACCGGTCTATTTTTTTGCCGCGGTGAAATATTAGAAACCCTTGTCAAAATCAATGCCTTTCGCTTGCTCTCATTTTAACCGATGAAAGCCGCTTCCACTCACCATTATCGAATGCAAGCCATGCAACCTTAACCTATCCCCCCAAAATTCCAAAATGGTGCCTGGCACCAAATTTGCATTTTTGGGGGTGGTGGGTGGGCTGCGGTTGTGGGTTATTGATAAAACGTATTTGAAAATAAATGATGTGCGCGTAGTATTAATCAAAGGAATACCCCTTGTTTGACTTATCGAGTGGCGCTTGACTTTGCGCGACATTGGTTAGAGGTGAAAAGCTCAGAGTTTATGGCAGGTTTGCTATGATGCACGATAACTCAGAAAATAAAACTTTCGCATGTGATCTCCAAGACACGAAAAAGCTGGATGCAGACTTGCAGAAAGAGATTGATGCCACTCAGCGCATGGACGTTCGCGTCTCCGGGATGGGATGCGCCGCTTGCGTGAGCAAGATCGAAAACGCGCTGTTTTCCATGGAGGGGGTTTCTTCAGCCCGGGCAAACCTCGCAAACGAAACGGTATCGGTAAGGTATTTCCCTGAAAGAATCGCTCCTCAGCGCATATTGGAGGTTCTTGAATCAATAGGATATAAACCCATCGTTTCGAACGTGACCTTTTCAATAGAGGGCATAACCTGCCCCTCCTGCGTGGCCAAAATCGAAAGCGCCGTCAAAGGTGTTCCAGGTGTCATCGATGCAAACATAAACCCCGCTTCCGGGACTGCAAGCATAACATACGATCCCACCTACTCCGGTTTTCCCCAGTTCAAAAAAGCGATTGAGAGCGCAGGGGATTACACGGTCGTTCGAACGCCCGATGAAACCGAAATTCCAGCCGCAAGACTCGAGGCTCAGGAAGAGTATATTGCCTCCCTCACTAAATCGCTCATTATAAGCGCGACACTCACTTTCTTTATCACGTTGATAAGTATGGGCGAGAAACTACCCCTAATCCGCCTCCTGCCTCATCACCTGAAGAACTACCTTCTCCTTACGCTAACCGTTCCCGTGATGTTCTGGGCGGGTTTGCGCTTTCTCCGCGGAGCTGCCTCTGCCCTGAGACATAAGACATTTGATATGAACGTGCTAATCGCCATGGGGACTCTTTCCGCCTTCCTCTACAGCGTCTTTGCAACCTTCGCGCCGGAGAGTGCGTTAGGATCCCTTGCTGCTGGAGAGGGTCGCCTGCACGTCTATTACGATTCCGCCGCGATGATAATCACGCTCATGCTTCTCGGCAGAATGTTGGAGGCGAGGGCGAAGAGAAGGTCCTCTGACGCAATCGAGAAACTGCTCGGGCTTAGAGCGAAGATTGCCCACGTGATAAGGGACGGCAGGGAATTGGACGTGCCAATGGAAGAGGTGCTTGAGGGCGACATAGTCGTCGTCAGGCCAGGCGATACGATTCCCGCTGACGGCGTAATTATTGATGGGCAGTCCGCGGTAAACGAGTCAATGATAACCGGCGAGGACATGCCGGTTGACAAGAAACCCGGAGACGATGTCATAGGAGCCACCACCAACCTCACCGGCGCTTTCAAGTTCAAAGCGACAAAAGTAGGCAAGGATACTGTCCTTTATCAGATTGTCCGCCTTGTAGAAAAAGCTCAAGCAAGCAAAGCGCCAATACAGCGGGTCGCCGACAGGGTTGCCTCCTATTTCGTGCCGGCGGTTATTGCGATAGCGCTTGCCACCTTCGCGGTATGGCTTATTCTTGGTGAGGAGCCCTCGCTGACCAGGGCGCTCCTCAATTTTGTCGCGGTGCTCATCATAGCCTGTCCCTGCGCTCTCGGGCTTGCTACCCCGACTGCGATAATGGTTGCCACGGGAAGAGGTGCTGAGCTCGGTCTTCTTTTCAAGGGTGGGGACGTTCTCGAACGGGCAAGGGCAATAGACACTATCGTATTTGATAAAACTGGAACTCTCACAACAGGACGCCCTCAGGTAACCGACGTGATAAGCGCCGACGGAAAGGACCCGCTTTTAGTTTTGAGGATAGCGGCAAGCGCAGAGGCGTCATCGGAGCATCCCCTCGGCTTGGCTGTGAGACAGAAGGCTGTCGACTCCGGGCTTGAGCTTGAAGAGATTGGTAATTTCGAGGCGGTACCGGGTAAAGGAGTTTTAGCGACGATAAATGGTAGGCGCGTTCTCGTGGGCAAACCAGCGTTCATGCTCGAGGAAGGAATTACCCTGTCGGATCTTGAAGAGGAAATCCTCAAGTTGTCCGAACAGGGCAAGACAGTAATGGTCGTGGCCGTTGAAAAAGAGGCAAAAGGGCTAATTGCAATTGCCGACACCGTCAAGGAGAACGCCTCAGTGGCGATTGAAAGCCTGAAGGAAATGGGTTTAGATGTTTTCCTTCTTTCCGGTGACACCGAGCGAACATCCCGCGCGGTTTCGCACAAGCTCGGCATTGATAAATATTTCGCTGAGGTTCTTCCAGATCAAAAAGTTGATGCAATAGCCAGGCTCCAGTCAGAGAAAAGGAAGGTGGCGATGGTTGGCGACGGCATAAACGATGCCCCCGCGCTGGTCTCGGCTGATGTTGGGATAGCGGTTGGCGCTGGCACCGATATCGCCATCGAGGCGTCCGACATTACCCTTATAAGCGACGACCTTATGGGCGTGCCGCGAGCTTTGAAACTCTCAAGGAAAACATACGGAGTAATAAAGCAGAACCTCTTCTGGGCTTTTTTCTACAACTCGCTTGGAATTCCCATTGCCGCTGGCGTTTTGTACCCCTTCTTTGGGATACTTCTAAACCCGGTATATGCCGCGGTAGCGATGGCTTTCTCCTCGGTCTCGGTGGTGACTAACTCACTCAGACTGAAGCGTTTCACGCCTCACGAATAGGTAACCGACAGTAGGGTCGCTTTTCCCTGACCCAAAGGCAAAAATCTTGACATGAAAAAATTTCTGTCCCATGTATCTTGAGCCGCAGTTATTAAGCTTGGGTTTACCGACCGATTTTCTCATTCGCTGGATATATGGAAACAATGAACTATATCCATGTCATTAGGCTTGGGTGTGCCCACCGCCTGCTTCACCCTCCGTGCATGGTAACTTCACAAATTCGCCATCATGTTAGTTGCCTTGGTTGTGCCCACCGCCTATTTCACCAGGTGAATGGAGTATAAATGGAGTATATATATAGAGATAAGGGTGAGCCGCAGTTATTTGCCTTGGTTGTGCCCACCGCCTGCTTCACCTCGCCTTATTTAAAAAGTGGTAACGGATTTAAGAGCCAGTTTTCAAAAAACTATCAGGTCGGACTTCAGGGAAACAAACAAATCAAATCCCAGGACTGGATTTTAGCTCCAAGATAAGAACTCATGCCTCTCTGGCGCGCCTCCAATATCTTTCGTGATCTTCCGTGTTCCCCTTCCTTTTTCGCACCAACCCCCTGCCGATTCTCAAGCGACCGCAAACACTCCTTTCGTTCGATTTATGTCGAATTACTTGTAGAATTATTGTGGTTGATTTTGGATTGAGCAATTGGCAGTTGATCTGGTGTCAAGAGTGTTCATGTGCGGTGAGCCGTAATAGCCGTAAGATCGACCAAATGCGCGTTAGGCGGGATTGACCAAATGAAGAAGATACTTTTAATCGAAGATGAAGACGTGATGAGCGAGGCGATAGAGTATTCTCTTTCCCGTGAAGGCTTTGAAGTGGTAAGAGCTTCCGACGGGGTCGAGGGTCTTAAGATGTTCAGGTCGGACCCCCCGGATCTCGTTCTGCTTGACCTTATGCTTCCGGAGCTCGACGGACTTGAAGTCTGTCGCGAGATCAGGAGGGAATCTCAAGTCCCCATCCTTATTATCACCGCCAAAGACTCTGACGTCGATGAAGTGGTGGGATTAGAGATCGGCGCGGATGATTATGTGCGCAAGCCGTTTAACATGCGCGCGCTCATCGCAAGGGTAAAGGCGCTGTTAAGAAGGGGGGAAAGAAAGGTCGCCGAGGTTACCACCTCAATAGTTGCGGGCGAAATCGAGCTGAACCCCGAGAGAAAAGAGCTTCTGATAAGAGGAAAGCCCGTGGAATTGACCCCGATGGAATACAAGGTGATTGAGAATCTAATGCGCAACGCTGGAAAGACCATCTCAAGGGAGGTCCTATTAAACCATATATGGGGTGGCTCGTTTTACGGAGTGCCTAAAACCCTCGATGTTCACATTAGGCATTTAAGGGAGAAAATCGAGCGGGACCCTTCCAGGCCTGAGTACTTAAAAACTGTTAGAGGATTTGGTTACCGCTTCGAGCCACCTTCTTAGAGGTGAACGAATGGAGCTCGTCGCGCGGATCACCCCCGCACCTGAAGAACACGTTTGCGAAGAATCGCAAGCCGACCAAAGTGTCTTTCGTGTTTACAGCATCGAAAGGGGATGTCCCCCCCTCTTTCTGATACTTTTTACGGGTGTATCCCAGTCACCCCGCAATTTCCGAGGATTTGCTTCGATTTCCGTTCCTCTCGTTATCGCTATTGCGAGCCTGGTTGGATTTGCACTCGTTTTGATTGCTTTTATCTTTTATCGAAGAAGGCTCTCTTCGGACGCGGAGCTTTTGAAATCTGCTATTGACGGATTTTTGAAATATCAGGTTTTCGCTACTGATAAGCCCGTAAAATCGCCGCAAATGCAACTAGTTTTTCAGTCCACAAGGGATTTCATAGGAGAAATTGGAAAGAGAATGCTTGCCGCGGAAAGCGAACTCCAGACTCTTGGAAGAATACTTACTAACCTTCCCACAGGGGTTATTCACATTGATACCGCCGGAAAAATCACGAAAATGAATCTCGCCGCGGCCTCAATCCTTGCGGTCCGTGAAGAGAAAGCTCTTGGAAAGAGTTTAGGGCAGGTCGTCGCCGTCGTCGGTATTGATGAAATGGTTAGTAGAGCTCGCGGGGGAGAACAGCTGAAAAGCGAGTTCAACTTGTTCTTGCCAAGCGAGAGGCGGATATCATTAAGGCTGTATCCTCTCGGTGAGGTTTGCGGGGAAGGAAGCGAGGTCCTCTGTGTCATTGATGACGTAACAGCTTTGAAAAGGCTTGAGACAATCAGGCAGGAGTTTGTTGGTAACGTCTCACATGAGTTGAGAACACCGCTTGCCAACATGACTGCCCTGGTCGGAGCGCTTCAGTCAGGTGGCATCGAAGATGGTGAAGTGGCTGCAAGATTTCTCGAGAAATTGGAGAAAGAGATATCCTGGATGACGACCATGGTAGATGATCTTCTCACCCTTTCCAGGATCGAATCGGAGTTATCGCTTCCCCGCAGGGAAAAAATCGATTTGGTTTCCATGCTGGCTGACGCCGCCTCGGAAAAACAGCGACTCGCTTGTGAGTACGGCGTGAGCATTGAGATAGAGCCTTACGCCGGACCAAACGAGTTCTTTGCCGACCCTGACCTTGTAAAACGTTCGATATTGAATCTTGTTGACAACGCGATAAGGTATAACCAACCGGGCGGAAAAGTGTCACTGCGGGCTTGCGTTGATGAGGGGATGTTGAAAATATTTGTGAGCGATACGGGGATCGGTATTCCCGAGGAGGATCTCGACAGGGTTTTCGAGAGATTCTATCGAGTAGACGAGGCTCGGTCTAAGAACACGGGCGGAACAGGGCTTGGGCTTTCGATCGTCAAGCACGCGGCTCAGGTGCATAACGGAAGGGTGGAAGTTGAAAGTAGGGAAGGAAAGGGCTCGACTTTCACATTTGCTATTCCCTATGAACCGGCCGCGTGAAAACATCAAATCCTGCGTGTTTTTAATCAAAGTGCCCCTTCCACAAACAGGCGATATTTCAGTGTCATCGTAATTTTTCCAAACCTTCAAGCGCTACATTCAACGATGCCCGCGCCGAAAAACTGCTGATTTCCTCTTTACCAATTCTTAACCAAACAAACACCGGAAGTACAGGTTTCTACAACCACACATGAATGTGATTCATGGATACTTCTAGCCGGCTTGAAACTGAGGAGGTGATACAACAGCTTATTTGTTTAATTCCCTCTGAAGGCTTGTTTTTGATTGTTAACTCGTAACCTGAATGTTAATCCGTATGGAGGTGTTTCAATGCGAAGGAAAAGGATGTTAAGTTTCGTGGCTATCGCTATAACGGCAATTCTTCTGCTTCTACCAGGCTGCGGCAAAAAGGAAGAAAAGCCTGCCGAAGAAACCAAACCTGTTGAGCAGGAACTGTCTGGAGTCGTGAAATTGTCAGGTTCTACCACCGTTCTTCCCCTGGTGCAAGAGGCCGCTTCTCGATTCATGGATGAAAACCCCGAAGTTGATGTTGAGGTGCAGGGCGGTGGCTCAAGCGTTGGCATCACTCAGGTCAAAGAAGGCGTGGTCGATATCGGCATGAGTTCTCGCGATCTGAAATCTGAGGAAAATGACGGATCTCTTGTGGACCATAAGATCGCGCTTGATATTATCGCTATCGTTGTTCACCCTGAAGTGAACGTCAGTAGTTTGACCTCAGACCAGGTGAAGGCAATATTCACGGGGCAGATAAAGAAATGGAGCGAAGTCGGAGGTTCCGGCGGAGATATTGTCGTGGTGGTAAGGGATAAGGCTTCCGGAACGCGCGAGATGTTCGATGAGAAAGCCCTGGGATCGAGCAAGGATGCCCCCGTTGAGCCTGTTGCTTCCGCAATCGAGTGCAACTCAAACGGCATGGTCAGGGAGACAGTTGCATCTACGAAAAACTCCATTGGTTATCTGTCAATCGGGTATCTCGACGAGAGCGTGAAGACCGTAAAGTACAACGATGTCGAGCCAGTTTTGGAGGAAGCGAAAGCTGGTAAATACACCCTCTCAAGGTATCTGCGTCTTTTCACGAAGGGGACGCCGACAGGCGCGGCCAAGGCTTTTATCGAATATGTGATGGGTGACGAATTTCAGAGGGCGGTAGTCTCGAAAGACTACATACCCATATACGAGCTCTAAAAGCCCCCTATGCCAGATGCATCGCCGATCGGGGCGCCTTTTCGGTGAAAACCGATTAGGTGCCCCGGACCCCCATCTTTTTTTATATGATTTGAGGGAAATGGGAATAAGCAGGTCAGTGAGGTTATCAAGAATAGTTAAAACCCCGGACAATTTTGTTAAGTGCGCCCTGTTCATCTGCTCTTCGCTAACCGTGTTCTTTGTTTTTCTGGTAATCGTTTTTATCTTAAGCTCCAGTGTCCCAGCGTTAAAAGAACTCGGCTTTAAAAACGTTTTCTTTTCGACAAAGTGGTCTCCCAATGTGTCTGCGCCGCTTAAAGGCAACTACGGAATTCTCGCGTTTTTAAACGGTACGATACTTACAACGATCGGCGCCCTGATACTCGGGGCGCCGCTCGGGGTGGGCACGGCGGTTTTCATTGATGAATATGCTCCGGTGTGGCTTAAAGGCCTTGTGTTTCGAGGTGTCGAAATTATTGCGGGTATTCCGTCTGTGGTCATCGGGTGGTTCGGCCTGACACTTCTTGTCCCCATGATTGCTGAGATAACAAATACAAGCGGTTATGGGATGTTTGCCGCTTCGCTTGTGTTAGCGCTCATGGTGGTGCCAACGATTACCACATTGAGTTTTGAGGCTCTTCAGGCGGTGCCGGAAGATATCCACGATGCGTCTGTCGCGCTCGGCGCGACGAGATGGCAAACAGTGAGCAGGGTTCTCCTGCCGGCGAGCCTGCGCGGGATTGCAGCGGCGGTAATACTCGGCATGTGCAGGGCGATCGGTGAGACCATGGCTGTCCAGATGGTTATAGGAAACGCAAGACAGCTTACGTTCAACCCTCTTACGAGAACAAGCACGCTCACCACCAGAATAGTCACGGATATGGGTGAATCACACGGCGTTTTCCGGTCAGCCCTTTTCGCGCAGGGTCTTGTTCTTCTGATATTTTCTGCGGTTTTAATAATCATCGTTAGGGCTGCTTTGAAGGGAAGGGCTTTGAGTCAATGAATCCAAAGAGGGCAGACAGAATTGCAACCGTAGTATTCTGGTCACTTAGTATGACCACTTTGGCCGCTCTCCTGGTTATAATCGTGAGGATTCTGTCAAAAGGTCTTCTAAAGGCTTTGAACCCCTTTTTTGTTTTTGGAAAGCCCGAAGCCTTGAAAGCGGGGGGCGGGGTCCTTCCCATGGTGGTGTCGACACTGTACATAACCGTATTGACCGTTGTGATCGCTTTTCCAATCGCTCTTGCTACGGCGATTTATCTTGCCGAATACACCCGCAGAGAGAGCAGGCTGACGCGGGTAATCCGCCTGTGTATTGACACGCTTGCCAGTCTTCCTTCAATAGTCTTCGGGCTTTTCGGGATGAGCCTTTTCGTAATTTTCCTCGGTTGGGGCTATTCGCTTGTAGCCGGGGCGGCGACCCTTGCGGTGCTTTCATTGCCCGTTATCGCGAGGAGCGCGGAGGAGTCGATAAGAAGCGTGCCCGATACTTACCGGGAAGCGTCTTACAGTCTGGGAGCTTCCAAGTGGACCACAATTAGGCAAGTCGTTTTGCCGTCTGCTTTTCCCGGCGTAATCACTGGGACGATTCTTGCCATTGGGAGAATAATCGGAGAGTCGGCTGCGGTCATATACACGGCAGGTCTGTTCGTTAGAAAGATTCCGCTTAATCCTTTGAGAACGGGGGCTCCGCTTTCGGCTTACATCTGGTATGCTCAAGCTGAGGCCCGCATTCCCGATTTCAGGAGCGTGGTTGACGGCGGTGCCGCCCTTTTGCTCATAATTGTGCTGTTGGTTAATTTTGTTGCGCGAAAACTTGCGTCCTATTACAGGGAGAAGAAAATTGCGGGTTGATGGAGTGAGCGTCCAGTGCGGATTTGAACTCATGGAGAAGCTTGAATGCAGGCTCGGCGTGCACAACCTTTCAGTTTATTACGACGATTTCAAAGCACTTGAGAACATAAACCTTCTAATACCTTGCAAGCGTATCACCGCTTTCATCGGACCCTCAGGGTGTGGGAAAAGCACACTTCTTCGCTGCTTCAACAGGATGAATGATCTTGTGCCTGGTTCGTATGTGGAAGGTTCCATTTTTTTCGACGGGACAGATATCTTCTCTGATAACTACGACGTTACCGAGCTTCGCAGAAAAGTCGGCATGGTCTTTCAAAAACCCAATCCTTTTCCTAAGACCGTCTACGAGAATGTCGCCTACGGTCCAAAGATAGCCGGAATAAAGAAGAAAGCGGTCCTCGATGAGATAGTGGAAAGGAGTTTGAAGCGTGCTGCCCTGTGGGATGAAGTGAAGGACAAGCTTCACTCCAGCGCGCTCAGGTTATCTGGTGGGCAGCAGCAGAGGTTGTGCATCGCGCGCGCGCTCGCTGTCGAACCTGAGATCATACTTCTCGATGAGCCTTGCTCGGCGCTCGACCCGATTGCCACGCAGAGAATTGAGGACCTGCTTGTGGAGCTTGCGGAGAAATACACCATAATCATCGTGACCCACAACATGCAGCAAGCGGCGAGAATCAGCCATTTCACGGCTTTCATGATGATTGAAGAACATGGCGATCCTGGCAGGATAATCGAGTTTGGGGAGACATCCTACATATTCACAAATCCTGACAACGAGAAGACCGAGAGATACATAACCGGAAGGTTTGGTTAACACGCGCTTAAGCGTGGCGAAGGGCTTTGGTTCTGATTGCTGGCTGTGACTGAGGACATAAAAGGGAGTTTTAATGCCGCCATTGAGGAAGAGTTTTCAAGAGAGGTTCGAAGAGCTTGAGCGGGACCTCAACATAATGTGCAACAAGGGAGTCGAGACCGTTGAGAGAACGAGGAAAGCCGTTCTGAATCAGGATTTTGAACTCGCAAGGGAGATCATTGATGGCGATGACGATCTTGACGCTTTCATAATTCAGATTGAAGAAAAAGGGATTGAGGTTCTCGCTCTCCAAGCGCCAGTGGCTATAGACCTGAGGCGCATATTCGTGATGCTCAGGATCGCTATGCATATTGAAAGGGTGGGAGACCTTTGCGTAAACATATGCAAGGTGCTTTTAAGCCTAAAAGGTTATTCGATCTCTCCCAATGTAAAGGACAATTTCTCTGAGATGTTTAAGCGCGCGATTGAGATGCTCAGGCAATCTCTTGAATCTTTCAAAAATAAGGACTCAAGTCATGTAAGTGATCTGACCCAGATGGATGACAAGGTTGACAGGATCCACAGGGCTTTTCTCGAGGGAGTAAACGGCGGGGACCGAGAAGAGGTCGAGGTGACGGTTAGGGTCTTGATGATAGCGAGGTTTGTTGAGCGGATTGCGGATCACGCCGTTGACATTGGCGAGGACGTCAAATACATGGTAATCGGCAGATTTGTCGAATAACCCAAAAATGCAAAAATGGTGCCAGGCACCATTTTTGCATTTTTATTTGATTTTTTTGGTATTCTTGTTGATATGCGCAAACAAATGTCTATAATTTTATATAAATGCTAATCTTTGTTCGCCACAATAGTGGTGATGGTAAATAAGTTAGACTCACAAAACTCTCTTATCAAGGCCCCTGGAGATGTTCAAAATGAAATCCCTTATGTCAAAAACCTTCAAAAGGAAATTAGTCCTTTTCCTTGCTTTTGCTTCTTCTCTGTTTCTTGTGCTTCATGGACCTCTAGCAGCCTCTAAGATAGCGGAAGGACCGAAAGAGAGCCCTCAATCCCAATCTGTGTTGTCGCTTTTGGAGAAGTTCGGCATTGCAAGCAGTCACCTTCCTCTTTGCCCCCCCTCTGTAGTGGAGGCTGAGTTAAATGCGGTGGCGGAGGCTCAAATCCAGTGGGTGCGGTGCGTTTTCGCGTGGTCTGATATGCAGCCGAACCCAGGCCAGTGGATTTTCACCGGAACGGATCGAGTGGTTGAAATGTGCCGTGCAAGGAAAATACGAATACTCGGCATTCTTCTTGCATCGCCACCCTGGGCAAATGGCGGGCGACCGTGGAACTATCCTCCCTCCGATATGCAGGCTTGGTACAACTACGTGTTCACAGTTTGCTCCCGCTACAGGGGAAAGGTATCGGCATGGGAGATTTGGAATGAGCAAAACATCCACGCTTTTTGGATGCCAGACCCTGATCCTGTCCAGTACGTAAATCTTCTTTCCGTAGCCTCATCTGCCATAAGGGCTGCCGATCCATCAGCTAAGGTCGTCATGGGCGGTGTCGCAGGTCTTGATCCTGCATTCCTGAACCAGTGTCTCGCTGCTGGGGCGCATCGGTACATCGACGCATTAGCATATCATCCTTATCCTGAGACGCTTCAACAGAACAACTTCAAGCCTCAGGAGGAGCATTGCCGCAACATTGTTGCTTTCGTACGCTGGCTGATCTCCGTTTACACGAGCCGTCCTATTGAAGTCTGGATTACAGAGTTTGGGTGGACGACCTGCCCTGCGTCTCCCCCGGGAGTAGGGGAACATACTCAGGCTGCATACATCCTCCGATCGTTTTTGAACTATTCCAAGACTGATATAAACATGGTCTTTTTGCACAGTCTTAGGGATGACCTGCTCACAGAGTATGAGTATTACGGCATCCTAAGAAACGATTTCAGCAAGAAACCTTCGTTCGGCTATTACAAGAACTTCAACGTCCTATATGGCGAGTCGCAGCTTGCTCTCCCCGGGCTCGTGCAGGTTTCATGCTCATTCCCTGGAGACTTGGAAGAACACCATGTGCTTCTTCCTGACGGCTCACTTGTCGTTTCTCTGTGGAACAGCGAGGACAATCAGGATTCTGCAAACGTTGAGATTGCGGATCAGAGATACAGAGAGCCCCTTACTGTTGACATGGGAACGGGGGTTCAATCTCCCACCCCCAACGTATCGCGGGGACCGGATGGAAGGCTTCGAATAAGCGCGCTTACCATCGGAAGGAACCCTGTGGTATTGAGGTTTGCAAGGCTCACCGCTCCCTATATATTGAGCGTAACCCCAGAGGTGTGTGATCCGGGCGGACTGCTTACTATAAATGGGTTCAATTTTGGCGCTCAGCAGGGGACGGGGGCGGTCTATTTCGGGACAACAAAGGCAACCGAATATACATCGTGGTCCAATAATACGGTCGTCGTGCGTGTTCCAATTGGTCTTGTGCCAGGCAGTCATCTTGTCAAAGTGGTCACACCTGAGGGTGAGTCCAATGTTGTTGCTGTCAAAGTTTTCGGAATTCTGTCCATAAAGCCCGACTACGGTGTTTCTGGCACAGTGGTTGACCCGTTCGAGATCACCGGTGCGGGTTTCAGGAGCGGCGCCGCCGTGAGAATCCAGCGGGATGCGAGCATAATTCACGGAAGAGATGTAGTCTTTGTTTCCGATGAGAAGATAAGGTGCAAACTGGACCTCGGTGGTGCGCCGCTCGGAAAGTATGACGTAATCGTTTCCAACCCTGACGGGAAAGAAGCGAAAGCAGCCCAGGCCTTCAGGGTCACGAACGCCTGCGGCGGCGGTGCTGCCATCTCGCTTGCCTTATTCGGCATGACCTTCTGGCTTGTTTCGATGGTTGGTGCTGGGCTGAATCGCAAGAAGACGCACGGTTGAGCGTTATTTCTGTTTCGACCGCGTGCAAAAAAGGTGCCTGGCACCATTTTTGCATGCTGGTTTATTCGTTTTTGGCATCCCGCAAATGATCCATAATTCGCCCGCGCGGTTTCGTCATGCTGCAGTTTAATATTTATCATCCGGCAACCCAAGTGGACTCACGGAAACTCGATTCGTATTTCGCCTGATTGAAGAGCGCGGTAAACCGAAAGGAGATTAAGCTCGTTTGTCCCCTCATAGATTTGGGTTAGCTTCGCATCGCGGAAGCACTTCTCAAGTTCGGCTCTCAAGGGAGTTTCCGCGGTGCCTAAAAGCTCAAGGCAGTGCCCAGTCACATACATTGCCGTGTCGGAGCCAACCACTTTTGCCATTGAGGACAAAGCGAAAGTGCGGGTGAGTTCATCGGAGTCCATTATTCCTCTAACAATTGAATCAACCAGATTTCTACCCACGTTCGATCTGAGAAACTTGAGGTACGGTTTGGAAACCCTCAATTCACGCGGAAGCGCAAGAACCATTCTTGTAAGCGGGTGATTCAAAAGCTTTGCCGAGCATCCGAACTCGAGCGACAGCGCTGCTTCAAGGTACATCGAGCGGGCAGTCTGAATTCTCATCTTCATGTCCGCAATCGCTATCTGCACAAGTTCGCTTGAGGTTGGACGCTTCCCGTCATGTTTGGTATCCGCCCACTCGATGAAACGCTCGAGCGCTCCTCTGGCTATCCCGGTCGCGATCGCGCCGACAGGACCTCTGGAGGCGCCTAGCACAATTAGGGTATGCGGCTGCATGCCCCTGCCTTCTGCGCCGAGCACATCCTCATCGGGAACGAAGTAGTCCTCGAAGGCGATTTCAGCGGCGTGACACGCCCGCTGTCCCATCTTTCTTTCCACTCTTCTGACCTTAAATCCCGGCTTTTGCGAGTCAACCACGAAACACGTCCAGGTTTCAAGCGGTCTATTTCTGTCTGTGGGCATGAAAACGGTAATGTATCGCGCTATGGAGCCGTTTGAGATGAAGCACTTTGTTCCGTTCAACAGGTACCCTCCCGGTACGCGCTTTGCTTCTGATGTCACCCGCGACACAGACAGAAAGGAGGGTTCTTCCGCGTCTGTTCCCGCCTGCGGTTCGGTAATTGCGAATGCGGCGATCACTGGCTCCTCGCGCTTCTCTGCCTCAGCCATTTCATAAACGTATCTATCAAGGTGTTCAAAAGAACAGGAGAGAAGGATTGGCGCAATCCCCAGCATGTGCGCGCCGAATATGTTTGCCAGTCCCGCGCATCCGGCGCACATTTCCTCCATTATGAGCGAGCCCATCACCACAAGGCCGCCTCGCCCGCCGAGCTGTTTAGGCGTGATGATGGAGAGAAGTCTGTGCCGCGCACCCTCGCGGATAAGCTCCCAGTCGGTGTATTCAGGGTTCTCTTTTGCGAGCCTGTCAACCTCGAGCGCTCTCGGCTTTATGTAGCGTTCCGTGAAGCGGGAAGCATCATCCAATGCGGATGCGATATCCTCGACGTAGGCAGGATCCTTTTTGGCGATTGCTTTTAGGGCTGGATATTCCTCAATTAGCGCGAGAGCCTTTTTCCCGAGAGTAGGCTTTGGCAGAGCCGCAAGAACCGACGAGGCGCTCATATTACCCCTCCTTAAGTTTATTCATCCGCGGTCATCTCGTTTTTCTGTCCCAATCGTAATGCGATCTGATGGATGAGAAACGCTCACTGATCGCAGCTTCCACATAAGTCATAACACACGCATTAAACACACGCATTATCGTGAAAAATTTGCCTTTATGATGTCTTTGTTAATTTGATATGCGGTCAGCCTACCAATGATCACCTTTGCGCTGCTTCCCACTAAACCTGTTCGATATATACGACAGACTGTATCTTTGTGGTGAGTGTACCAATGTTCTCCTTTGCACGGTTTTCAACACGCCCCGAGTATTTTTCATTGCTCAGACCTTTGGAAGGACGACAAGCCGGGTAGTTAAAATTTGCGCTTCAAGAGATTCGTAGAACGGCAAAAACACACGCGCTACATTTATTCTTCCCGCATACTTCACACGCACTTGGTTTTAAAAATTGCACAACAACTCAAAGGCGCCTCAAGACAAAGACCTTCAAATACTTGGACGGTTTACGTCATATACGCCGTTTGGATAAGGAAATCACGACACTCAAACTCCAACAGACGCATTTTCTCCATTGATAGCACAGTGCGTACTTTATTCGAGCCCGCGGCTACCTTTCAGTCCGCAACTAAATGCCTTTGAATATCATTTACCGGTCACGGTCCTCATCGCGCGATCTATCAAAGGGATTGAGAGGTGTTCTGGGCCGTACAAAATTCCCTGGATTCTCGGCATATACAGGCAAGAGACAGCGCGAGTGCCGAGCACAGCTTGATTAAGTTCTTTTCCATAAGGGTGAGCATTGTTGAAGGACCATGAAGCCTCAGGTCCGGGGAGCCATTTTATAGCGCCATCCACGACATTTATCTTGAACTCAGCCATCTGTGGCTGGCGATTGTGGTAAAGATGCGCAATAAACTTCATTTCGCCGAGCGTTCGCGTAGGAATCCTCGGTACTTTAATGGTGAGGATTTCTGTGTCATCTTGAGAGAGCCTGCATGAAACACTCTCTTCTGTGTCGCTAAACTCGATATCTGCGATGAACTTGGGAAAATTGTAGAAATCAACACCTGCTCGAAGTGCGATCTCGGTGGTTACTGGAAGCCTGTAAACATACACGCAGTAGAAGCGGGTGAGATACTGTTTGGTTAGGTTGTAGGCTGGAAGCGGCAAGAAATAAGGATTATTTAGCACTATTCCAACGGAAAACTCATTGTACGGACCGATGTCGGTTTCTGAGTACTCGAAAGCACTGAGCGTGATGATGCCAACTCCTGGTGCCGCTTGAGCAGGAATGAATCTTGGGTCGGGGAGAAGGCGCTTGAGCGCGAAGTATGAGGCAGGGACCATCAGGCTAAAGCTCCTTACCCCTCTGTAAAAGATCGGAAGTTTCCCGACACCCCCGTTGAATTTCATTTCGACCTGCTCGATTCCAGAGAAGAAATCCTCAGACATGCCCATCACCCCGCAGAAGACCGCGAAAGCCACGTTTTTTGAGAAATTATTATAACACAGCTTTTTCGCGCGTCCTGGATGAAACATTCAACGCGGGTTTTCTAGAGGAAACCCGATTGTTTAGTAGAGAGTCTGTTTCCACAAGGCAGAAATGCGAATCAGAAATGGCGGCCGAGTAAATGAATTGGGTGATATTACATAAATCAGCGTGTTCTTATAAACATGGTTCATATAACTTATGTAAAGATTGAACGTGAATGTGTCGATAAAAAAAAACAAATGTAAACATAGCGATATCTTTAATATTCTGCATGAGAGGAGGTTATAAAAATGAAGAGAAGCACACGTTTGTTTGTTTGTCTTATCCTCTTTACCGTTGTCCTCATGTCAACTGCACACCAAAAAGCCCATGCAAGTTTCAACTGGCAGAACATAAGAGGGCCTGATACAAGTTATGCACTCTTATATGAGTCTTCCAACAATATCCTCTACGCGGCTAACGCTTGGGGAGGCGTATGGAGATACGAGAAAGAAGAATGGAGCGAAATTGAGGGTGAAATAAGTTCATACTATGTATATAGCATTGCACTCGACTCATCGTCAAATGTCCTTTATGCGGGAACTTATAGAGGTGGCGTATGGAAATACGAGAATGGGGAATGGACCTCCACTGGAGGTGATATAAGCGAAGAGACTGTAAACGCACTCATTTATATCCCCACACTTGGTGTCCTATACGCTGGCGTGGAGAATAGTGGGGTCTGGAAGTACGAGAACGGGGAGTGGACCTCGACTGGAGGTGATATAGACACCTACACGGTTTACCGGTTTGCCTACGACATCAGCAACGGGATTTTGTATGCGCCCACCGAGAATCACGGTGTCTGGAAGTACGAGAATGGGGAATGGACTTCCACCGAAGGTGGGATCAGCTCTACAACCGTTTTCGCGCTTGCCTATGACCAGTCTTCGCAGATTCTCTACGCAGGGACCGAAGGTTACGGGGTGTGGAAATACGAGAATGGGGAGTGGACCTCGACCGGAGGTGATATAAGCACATATTACATCTATGACATCTTGTATGATTCCCTGTCAAAAGTTCTGTATGCCACCACGTGGGGATACGGGGTATGGATATATGAAAATGGAGAGTGGACTTCGACTGGAGGCGACGCAGATCCAGACAATCCCGGTGCCCTTGCGTATGACTTCTCAGGCGACATCCTTTTTGCTGGGACTCATAAAAACGGTGTCTGGCGGACAGAGGTACCCAAGATAAAATCAGTATTCCCTGCATCCGCTCCTCGTGGCCAGAACCTTGATGTTGAAATCGTGGCGGCAAATACAAGCTTCACAGAAGAATTGAGCGCAGCGGTCTTTTCCGGGGAGGGGATAACAGTTAACTGGACGGAGGTGGACGATGAGACTCATGCAAGGGCAAACATAACTATTGATCCCGATGCGCCCGTCGGCCCAAGAAATGTAAATGTGATAACCGGAGGAGAGGTTCCGGTATCCCTCCCTGATGGATTTACTGTTACTTATCCAGCACCCTTAATCACCTCAATCACCCCCGACAAAGGAGTGACTGGAACAACAGTTGATATCACAGATCTTGCAGGCAGTAACTTCCTTGAGGGAGCAAGCGTAAAGCTTTGCAAAGGAGAAAATGAGATAAACGCCACAGATGTAGTGGTTGAATCCTCAGAAAAGATAACCTGCTCATTTGATCTAACAGGTGCCCAAGTGGGCAAATGGGATGTGGTGGTGACAAACCCTGATGAGCAAAGCGACACCCTTGAAGAAGGCTTCTGGGTCACCTATTCCGTATCGCCCACCATCACCTCAATCACACCCGACAAGGGAGTAACTGG
>OGCI01000404.1_pt1 | contig 51379 bp, 60 predicted proteins | sample 1570021 | NCBI WGS metagenome assembly OGCI01 (sample SAMN06264664, study PRJEB24512) | hot springs metagenome | isolation source: Hot spring water | place: South Africa: Tshipise | collected 2015-06-21
GTTGCAGGTGACATCGGCGCAGAAGAGGTTATCCGGGCAGACGGTTGAAGAGATGTCGGTGGTGTCACAACGGTTGTGCTGCTCGTTGCAGGTGACATCGGCGCAGAAGAGGTTATCCGGGCAGACGGTTGAAGAGATGTCGGTGGTGTCACAACGGTTGTACTGCTCGTTGCAGGTGACATCGGCGCAGAAGAGGTTATCCGGGCAGACGGTTGAAGAGATGTCGCGGGAATCGCAATCGTCGATTTCCTCGTTGCAGAACTCTTCACTGCAATAGTAGATGTCCGGGCAGACGACATCTGTTCCGGCTTTGCACTGGCCCGATTGCTGGTCGCACGTCTCAGTCCCGTTACAGTAATTGCCATCGTCGCACACCGGGCACAAGAATATCGACCCGGACTGCTGGGAGCCGGATTTAAGACCATTGTCACACACTGCATCGTTTCCTTCAATAGTGAAACCAGCGTATTGTTCAACAATCCCTGGAGTGCTGTCATTGCTGCGACTAGCGACCTCGACGTCAAATCGTATCCAGCAGTAATTTGCTGTGTTTGCGTCGATTTGAATCGCGGGCGTGGGTGTAAAAACAACGTCATTGGGAGTATAAGGATCTGCCAGATCAGAGGCGTTGGAAACCCAGGATACGCCGGAACAGTTCGTGGTTATCGTGCCATCTCCTTTGTACTTGATGACATTTCCGTCATCAGTGCACGGGACGCCGGCCGATGCGCAATCCAGTTCAAAGCGGACACGGTTAATGGACATTTTGGTGCCGCCGGTAATCGAGCCGGTGCCCAATGACAGCTCAACCCTGTAAATGTCCCCCGGCAGTGCGTAACTCGGCCCTGATACGTAGTTGATCTGCAGATTTCCGTTACACGTGTTAGCCTGTGCCTGCACCGACGGCGCAAATGCCAGCGGGATGGCAAGCATCACAAGCACTGCAACCATACATCGCGCTAAACTTCTCATCTTTCACTCCTTTCTCTTTCTCCATGGTTACTGCTTCTTTTCACTTCTTCATTTCCCCTGAGCCTCTTCCATCATCCCTGTTCGACGCTCATCACCTCCTCCGGTTTCCTCGACCCATGGGGTGGGGACGGCTTTTCGTCACGCACTTCCCAAGGGTTATGACTATGAGATGCCTTTGCTTTTGGGCGCGGGACAGATACTTTCCGCGGCCTCTTCCCTCCCTCTGATGAAGGAAATTTTTTTGCAATTTCCTTTACAATTTAAAATACCATATACAAAATTTTTGTCAATAAATATCTTGCTTTTTTTTTTAGGAATGTTGCTATTGCTGAAAATTTTTTCGCCTTTCGTTGTCAAGGATCGTGCAGTGCGATACTATTCATCCATCGGATATGCCCGAAACGCTGTCAGTGAAAAAAAAGAAATATCGTGCGAAGATACCCGCCCTTTTATAGGGAGCGTTCGGACAAACTGTTTCAGCATCCGTGTCTGAGCTCAGCATTTTTAGAGGAGCGTGCTGCGTGCGCCCGTGTTACCGCCCTTCACATTCTTTTTACTACGCGGAGGGTCACGGATCAGTCACGGATTGCAGGAAAAAGTGGAAAGGTGACCCTTCGACCGGTTCAGGGCGACAACGAAAAACGTGGGGGGAGTCGGGAGCCGAGGGGACGGCAGTGAAGAGATGAAAGAGGAAAAAATGCAAGGGTTCGAGGGACCGCGGCGGGCTAGTCTACAATTTCATATTCATAGAGGTTGTGCGTTTGGCCTCTTTATCGACCTTGCGTGATTCGAACGATAAGTTCTTTAGCAGACTGTATTTTAGTTTTAATCTCGTCTTCTGTCAGAGGTGAAGATGCTAAAACAGGGTATCGTTCTTCAATATAATATTCCGTGACTTCCTGGCACAGTGTCCTGAATGCCTCGAGTTCTTGCTTATATTCAACCGCGTAATCCAATAAATCCTCGAGATCATGGGTCCTTTGAAGTTTCCATCCTTTGCTGATAAGGTAGCCTTTCAAATATTTCTCTATTGCCTGCTGAAGATGGAAGGCGGCGCTTCCGGGTCATGGCTATTAAGGAGGATCTCTGCCCGCCTCATGTCGAGGTCGCCCTTTTGGAACCAATGTTGAGGCATGGGGGACTCCTTATTTTTCATAGAGCACCAGGCCCTTATCCGTGATCTCTTTCAGAAAATCATCTCCAATCATCAGCAGGTGCGATAGCTCTTCGGGTGTCAGTACTATGGAAGAGAATGGTATTTTATTCCTTATATCCGAGATCATTTTTCTGACTGCGACCCTCCTGTCGATCGGCCTCTCACTGGTATCCTTTATGATCAATAGGTCAATATCACTTTCTGTATCCGGATTTCCATAAGCATGGGAGCCGAAGAGGATAATCTTCTCGGGTTGATATTGCTCTCTTAGCCTGTCAACCAACTTGGAAATTACTGCCTTAATATCCTGTTCCTCCGTCTGCTTCATGGTTCCTATTCTATCAGAATGATAACCGCGAAAGAAGATTGCTCAGAATAAAGAAGGAACAGAGGCAGAATGCGGCTCGAGAAGAAAGCAGTAAAAGATGCAAGTGAAGAGATGAAAGCGCAAAGAGGCCAGGGGAAAGGCGGAAGTCAGAAGTCAATAGGCCGATGAGTCAGGAGCTGAGGAGATAGAAGCGATCGGATCGGCTGAAGCGATCGATGACAACCCATAAAGGTCATTGCGAGGAGGTCGGTACGACCGACGTGGCAATCTCGCCGTTCGCGGTTTCTTGTCTATGTCATTGTTCGTCTCGGCGAATCCGCGAGGGCGGACGAGGAGTCCCGCAAAAAGCGGGACGACGCGGCACTCTCGTTGTTGGCATAGAAACCGAAACAGCGAGATCGCGGCGTCCCGCTTTGCAGGACTCGCGATGACAAACTTCGAGCATTCGATGGGTCGAGGGGAAACAGCCGGAAGGGGGCAGTGAAGAGATAAGTATACTGCGACCTCTGGAATTCTCGCACCCTGCAAGGGGGTCCGCAGGGAATGTTTCTGTGTGTTCAAGGGTGTGCCGTTTTCTTGACGCATATGTCCATGTCGAAGGTGAACTGTTTAACGTGATTACGAAAGAACGTCTTGATCATTTGCCAGTCGCTTTCGTTTCCCCGGGTGTATTCAGGATCCGGGTCGGCTTCCACGTCCGCAAAGTAGACGAGTGACTTGCCGATTTGAACGGGATTGATTCGTTCCCTGCCAAAACGCTTCACCATGTGTTCCGCGATTTTATGGAAAGGCACATTCTGTAAAACGAAAAAAAGATCTATGAAGTCTCGCTTCGTTCCTCTCTGATTGATAGCGATGATCTTCATCGCGGCGATATCGAGAAGTCCCGCTATCGGTATTTTGTGAAAAAGCGTCGGCTTATCCAGAAACGGGTATTCATAGAAGAGAAGGGATGTTTTAACGCCGTCGGCTTCCATGATGAGCGAGCCCTTTGCCTCGGAAAGCACGCGGAAGGAAAAACGGGTCTTCCTCATTGCCGAAATAACTTTTTCGCTGTCGAACTCCGCATCGGTAAAGAAATCAAGGTCGAGCGAAATTCTGTGACCAAGGCGAAGGGCAAGAGCCGTTTCACCAGCCAGCACTGCACGGTACTTCGCGACGATTCCGGAAAGGTCTCGCAGAACCTTCCAGCCTTCATTCGGGAGGCACGCTTTATGCACGTTCCGTCCCGAACCAGATCGTCCAAAAATTTCTGGATTTCTCCGTGAGCTGTCTGCTCATATGGAGCACATCGATGATTTTCTTGGTGGGATAGACTCTCTGCAACCACTCGATCGCGTCCACGTCGCCCAATTCAAGAATCCTCTCTATGATGTATCGGGCGTTCCGCCCGATGTGGATCTTGTCGATGCGGGCGTCCCAGAACAGCGGCCGTAGCCTGGGAGGAATTGAGGAGGTTTCGCTCTTTTCACGCAGTTTCGATAACGCAGTGGGAGAGCCGACCGGCCCGATATACTTGTGAAGAACACGCTCGCCTTCCCTGAGAGAAAAGTAAACGTATTCCCTACCCCTTATTTTCTTTACGATCACGCTCATGGCCTATGTTATCACACAACGTTTACTACATTCGAGCGCCCGCGCGAATCGTTTCCATAGTCAAAAGTCAGGAGCCAGGAGGCGGGGGCTGGTGAGTCAGGAGCCGATGGAACCAAGGCGATGGGATACGCATGGTGGGGACGATGACAACCCATAAAGGTCATTGCGAAGAGGTCGGTACAACCGACGCGGCAATCTCGCCGTTGGCTTCGCAGTATAAAAAGCTCACAGCGAGATCGCCGCGGCCCGCTTTGAGCGGGACTCGCAATGACTTGTATATAGTGTCATCCGCCGTGGCGACCTCGCTCTCCGACGGCGAGATTCTTTGGCTTATGCCTCAGATGACAATGCGACAGAGCGCTCGCGTCGGGGTAGAGACAGGTTGCGGGCAAAGAGTCTCCGCGAGTCTCAACGAGCCTCCATGAGTCTCGACAAGTCTCTATCAGTCTCCACGCGTCTTCACAATCTCAGTATCTATGAGGAAAGAGCGGCTGCAATCCTGAATGCGGGGAAAAACCATTATGAAGTAGGCCGGAGAAACGGCGCGCGCCTCTCGCGGCACGTTTTCTTGAGGGAAAGCAATCCTTCGACCGTGCTCTGGAGTTCGGCGACGTTCACGGGCTTCCGGAAAAAGTCGCGGGCACCCGCGCGGAACGCGCGGAGGACGACGCCTTCCAGATTCACATCGGTGATGAAGATGTTGGGAATCGCGGGACAGGTCGTCTTGTTTTCCTTCAGGATCTTCAACCCCTCGTTGATATTGACGTTGCAATCGAGCAGAATCAAGTCCGCTCGGCACTCCTTGACGACCTCGCGGGCCTTGCTGAACGGGTAAACCTTGACGTTTTCTCCGGCAAAAGAGAGCGTTCTGAACGACTTCTTGTGCTTGAGGTCTGTGAGGACGAGCACTTTCCCCCTCGTTTTTTTTCTCATTGTGGGCACCGATCACGCAGAGCAGGGGAGAGCGATTCTGTCGTCAACAGAGAGAATCTGCCGCCATTGCCGCTCTCGCGAGGCGTGTGTCTTCTTTTCATACCCCTCGTCGCCCTTGGAAGTACCGTATCACGTTTGTTTTTCTTTGTCTATGACTTTCGTGCTTTTTTTAATGCGTTTTTTGCTTTTCGGTCGGTTTTTTCTCGTCGCTCGTCGGGCGCCTTCCCTGCCGCCTTTTTCGAGGAGACGTTCCCTCGTTTTCCTCGCTCGCTCTATCCTCGCCTTTTTGCACGAGAGTTTGTACTTTATCGGCGTCGTGCCGGTGAAATGCTTGAACTGCACGCAGAAACTGCTCATGTCATTGAAACCGACCGAAGAAGCGACGACGGAGATGGGGACATCTTCTTTTCGTATGAGATCTTTCGCTTTCGCGATTCTCCTCGAAGTGAGGTATTTCATGGGGCTCATGCCGATATGCCTGTTGAAAAAGCGGCAGAAGTGATACTTGCTCATGTCCGCCTGCTTCGCGAGCTCATCGAGCGACAGGCGGGAGGAAAGGTGTTCCTCGATATGCCGCATGACGCGGATAATGCTGACCGGGTAGCTCGATGTCAGAATGGTAAACGAATCGTCCTTGCTGGGCTGGGGGGATCTGAAAGGGTTTCTCCGCTCTACGGAAGATTTTCTGACGGCGAGAATGCCTTCGACAGTCTCCCGCAGTTCGTCGAGGGTCACGGGCGTCTTGAAAAAATCACGGGCGCCGGCGCGGAACGACTTTAAAACAATGTCCTCCGAACCGCGCTCCGACAGAACAATGACCGGGACGCGGGGGAAGCGGCTCTTGATTTCTTTGAGGATCGCGAGGCCTTTTTCGACGTCCGACCCGCAATCGAGAAGGACAATATCTGCTTTGTGCTTCTCGATGGAGTCGAACGCTTCCGACGGCACGCACTCCGCGAGTTTTTTGTCAGGTATGGAGAGAGACCGATAGAGGCGGTGGAAACCGCTCTCTGCGACGACTAAGATCGACACGGGAAATCTCCTCTCTTGTCGTTCACGCCGATGCCATCATGTTATACGAAAAAAGCGCTCTTCGCAAGGGCACGGTCGTTCCCCCGACGGTCCTAGGGTTCGGCCCGTGCCATGAAGAAGGAATCCACTTCGTCGAACGGCATTTCGCCGTGGCTTCCGTCTGCGAGGCGTTTCCACTGCACCTTCCCCGAACGCATTTCATCCTCCCCCACTATCAGGACATACCGCGCCGATAGCCTGTCCGCTCTCCTCAGTTGGCTCTTCAGAGAGTGCCCGGCATATCCGAGTTCGGTCCAGATGCCGCGGCCCCTGAGCCTGACGGCGATAGCGAGGCCTTCCTTCGAGGCGTATTCGCCGACGGTCGCGATGAAGACCACCGGCGAAGGGATGATGGTCGTACCGGATTCTCGCAAGAGCGCAACGATTCTTTCGATGCCCATCGCGAACCCGATCGCCGGGGTCGGTGGACCGCCGAAGTCTTCGACGAGCCTGTCGTACCGTCCGCCGGCGGCAACCGCGTTCTGCGCGCCAAGGTGCTTTGTGGTGACCTCGAAGGTCGTGCGCGTGTAGTAGTCGAGCCCTCTGACCATCTCGGGATTGAGCGTAAAAGGGATAGCGAGGAGTTGCAGGTAAGACTGGAATGTCCCGAAGTGTTCCGCGCACGCGGAGCAGAGAAAGCGGGTGACCCGGGGCGCGCCGTCACGAAGCGTTCTGCACGCCTCCACTTTGCAGTCGAGGATTCGGAGAGGGTTCTGGTCGTATCTCCTCCTGCAATCGGGGCAGAATCGGTCGAGTTTTTCCGAAAAGAAATCCCGGAGGGCCTTTCTGAAGTTCGGCCTGCACCCTTCGCACCCGATGGAGTTGATTTCGAAGTTCAGTTCTTCCAGGCCGAGGCGTTCGAAGAAGACTCTCAGCATCGCGAGAAGTTCCGCGTCGATTCTCGGCTCGTCGATCCCGAACGCCTCGGCGCCGATCTGGTGAAACTGTCTGAAACGTCCCGCCTGTGGCCGCTCATACCTGAACATGGGCCCGACGTAGAAGAATTTTTGGGGCGCGGGGAGATGGTAGAGGTGATGCTCGACGTAGCTCCTCACGACGGGCGCCGTCCCTTCCGGTCGCAGCGTGATGGACCTTCCGGCCCGGTCCGTGAAGGTATACATCTCTTTCTCGACGATGTCCGTCGTCTCGCCGATGCTCCTCACGAACACGTCCGTCGACTCGATGATCGGCGCCCGGAATTCCTGGAATCCGTAAGCGGAAAAAACCTCGCGGGCGGCAGCCTCGACGTCCTGCCAGAGGTAAACGTCGGGCGGGAAAATGTCGTGGACACCCTTCAGGGCACTGTACTTCATTGTTCCTGCCGGACTTCCTCCTGCTCCTCTCCACGCTCTTTGTCGAATTCGAGCATGCGGAGATGGCTTTCGACGAGGCGCTTCACCTCTTCCTTGAAATGACGCCTGATCCCTTTGAGATCGACGATATCTTCGTGGATCTTGATCACCTTCTCCTGCGCCTCTTTGAGGATGGCGTCGGCTCTGAGTTCGGCCTCTTTGATTATGAGCTCCGCCTCCTTGCGCGCATTCATCTTGAAATCCTCCGCCATCTGCTGCGCGATGACGAGCGTCTCCTTGAGGGTCGTCTCCATCTCTCTGTATTCCTTGATCTGGGTGTCAAGCCGCTGCACGGTCTCGCGAAGGTTCGCATTTTCGCGGAGAAGATCTTCCATCTCTTCTCTGATGATCTCGAGAAACGCGTAGACCTCCTCGACATCGAATCCCCTCAGCTTCATGGGGAACTGTTTCTGCTGGATATCGAGCGGCGTTATCCTCATAGTGCAATGCCTCCTTTCAGTTTATAGGCGAACTCCATCAACGATTGAATGAGGAAGTACCTCGCGAAGAGAATCGCGAGGATCACGATCATCGGGGAGAGATCGACGAAACCCGTTCTGAACCCGATGACTCTCCTAACACGGCCGAGGACGGGTTCCGTGACGGAATAGAGGAATCGCACGATCGGATTGTACGGGTCGGGGTTTACCCAGCTGACGAGCGCCGCGATGATGATGATCCACATGTACGCGGAAAGGAGAAGATCGAGGATCTTGCCGAATGCGAGGAGCAAATTTGCCACGATGAACACTATGCCGTTCTCCCCAATTCCCGCGATCTGCCGACCGCCGCGGCGATCGCCGCACGCACGGTTTCCGCGAGCAACCTCTCTTCGAAGACGGCGATGCCCGCCGCTGTCGTCCCGCCGGGCGATGTCACCATCTCCCGGACTTTTGCGGGATGGATGCCGGTCTCGAAGAGTCTCGCGGTTCCGATGAACGTCTGGATAGCGAGTTCGAACGCCTGTTCCGGTGTCAGGCCGGCAGCCGTCCCGGCCTCGATGATCTTTTCCGCGAAGAGCGCGAAGAAAGCGGGGCCGCTCCCCGAGATCGCGGTCACCGCGTCCATGTATTTTTCAGGCAGCACGAGGACCTTCCCGACCGACATGAACATTTCACGGACGGGAGCCATATCCGCGTCGGGAATGCATTCGCAGAGAGACAGAACGGACATTCCTTCCTGCACGAGGGCGGGGGTATTGGGCATGACACGGATGACGCGATTGGTCCTCAGCCGCGAGGTGAGGTAAGAGAGCGTGATCCCCGCTGCGATCGAGACGATCACGGTGTCGCGCGTGATCAGATCGGCGACCTCCGCCGTCACCTCGTCCATATTCTGGGGTTTCACGGCGAGAATGATCACCCTGCACGCCGAGACGACGTCCTTGTTCGACGAGGTCGTCCGGACGCGGTAGGTGCGCTCGAGATACGCGCGTCGGTCCTCGCGGGGTTCCGAGACGAGAATCTCCCGGGGCCCGCTCCCGAGGATCCCCTTAATGAGCGCTTCCGCCATGTTCCCGCCGCCGATGAATCCGATCACGCCTTCCCCCGTACGCCTTCCCGATCGTTCCACGTCTCTCTATGATCAATTTTCACTGCACTATAATACACCAAACGCATTTTGTCTTATCGGCCTCTTTCCCCGAATATGCCCGTGCCGATCCGCACCATCGTGGAGCCTTCGAGGATCGCGACTTCGAAATCGTTGGTCATCCCCATCGACAGTTCGGGAAGGCGAAATCCCGTCGCCTCCGCGGCGTCGCGCAGCTCCCTCAGTTTTCTGAAGAACGGCCTCGCCATCTGAGGATCCTCGAAGAAGGGCGGCATGGTCATGAGGCCTTCGAGGCGGAGGTGCTCGAGGGACGAGATCTCGCGGAGCAACGGTATGAGCGCGCGCTCGGGCACGCCGTATTTCGTTGCCTCCTCGGAGAGCTTCACTTCCACAAGAACCCGCTGGGTTTTCCCGAACGCGGAAGCGTGGCGGTCGAGATCGCGGGCGAGTTCGACAGAATCGAGCGAGTGGATCAGGTCGAACATCCGGACGGCGATTTTCGCTTTATTCCTCTGGAGGTGCCCGATCATGTGCCATTCGACCTCGTATTCAGGCATGTGCGCGCGAATGTGCAGGATCTTCTCCTTCGCCTCCTGCACCCTGTTCTCCCCGAACGCCCGCAGGCCGAATTCGATCGCCTCTCGTATTCGCGCCACGTCGACGGTTTTCGTCGCCGCGATGAGTTTCACGTCGAATGGGTTCCGCCCGGACCTGATGGCGGCGGAGGATATCGTGCGGTAGACGTTCTTGATGTTTTCGAGGAGTGGGTTGAATTCCATCGCCGGACACGCCCGAATGTACGGATTATACCTCATTTCCGGGGTCCCGGGGAGGAACCGCTTCCCGGTATTCTCTCCAGAGCTGTTCCCTCGCGACGCCCATGTCGATAAAATCCCACGGCAAAATCTCGTCCGTGTCCCTCTCCCTGAAAATATAGAAGTCTATGTCGACACCGGCCGCGGCGGCCGCTTTGCGCCAATCCTCGCCCGGGCGCATTTTGGACAGAAGAGGGAGCACCCGCCTGTCGCCTCTCGACAACAGCCCCTGGAGATATGCGTACTTGGGGACGTCATGGAAGACCCTGATTCCTCTGCGATGCGCGAGCGCCTTCTTGATCATGGTGAGCCTCTCTTTGACTTCGGCGATCTTCTCCATCGGATGCCACTGAAAGGGCGTGAACGGCTTCGGGACGAACGTGCTGACGCTGAGCGTGAGGATCCCTTTCGCGCTCGAAGCGCGAATCTTCTCCGTGAGATCGACGATGCCCGCCACGTCTTCGCGCGTCTCGGCGGGAAGGCCGACCATGAAATAGAGCCGGAGGTTCTCGACGCCGTGCCCGAAAAGCGCCTGCGCCGTCCGCAGAATGTCCTCCTCGCTCATTTTCTTGTTGATGACCTTCCTGAGGCGATCCGTCCCGGCCTCGGGAGCGATGGAGACGCTCCTGTGGCCGGCCATGAGGGGGGAGAGTTCGCACGCCTTTTCCCCGGCCCTGAGAGATGTAACCGAGAAATTCACGCCGGGTATCCGAAGGATGTCGTGCACGTACGGATAGTCGGTCAGAGACGGGCCGATGAGGCCGACGCGGTCGGTCGCGGCGAGCGCGCCGCCGATCTCCCGAACGACCTCGTCGAGGTGCCTCATTCGGGGAGGATGGTAGATTCTGCTCGCGACGCAGAACCGGCACCTCCACGGGCAGCCCCTCATCGCTTCGACGAGATACATGTCGGAGAATTCCGTGTCCGGCGTGACGATCGACATTTTCGCGCTTACGCGGGAAAGATCGGCGACGTATCGCCGTCGTATCGTATCGGGCGCCCCCGCAGTCGCGATCCTCTTCCGTATGCGACCGTCTTGGCCGTACTCGATACGGTAGCGGCTCGGGATGTACACGCCTTCGAGCGATTGAGCGGACACGAGGACATCCTCCTTCCCCTGGGCCGCTCGATAGCGTGCGAGGAATTCCCCGAGAAGTTCGTCCGCCTCGCCGATGAAGCAGATGTCGAATATGTCCGCAACGGGTTCGGGATTAAAGAAAGCGCACGCGCCGCCCATGACGACGAGGGGATGGCGGCGTTTTCTGAGAGCGCTCGCGGCGGGGATGTTTCCGAGATCCAGAATTCGGAGGATGTTCGGATAGTCGTTCTCGAACGACACGGAGAACGCGACGATGTCGAACCGGCAGAGAGCTCTTTTCGATTCCATCGAAAAGAGCTCGGTTCCCGTCCTGAGGTACTCGCCGATGTCCTGTTCGTCGGGGAGGAACGCGCGCTCGCAGACGACATCGTCCATGCTGTTCAGGAGCCCGTATATTCCCTGGAAACCAAGGTTCGACATCCCGACGTGATACGTGTTCGGAAAGACGAGCGCGACGGTGATTTTTCCGCCGGGATCTTTGAAGACGGTCCCCCGTTCCCGTGACAACAGCTCGTCGACGCGTTCCCTGAGTTTTTTGCTCACGGCTTCGCGGAGGGGTGCCCCGCGCGGTCGGGAGAAATGAGAGCGAAGCGGAGTGGCGTTTTCCCCATCGGTTCTTTTATACTACACGCATGAAATGCGGAGTGTGCGGCGGCAAACTGAAACTCGTCTTCGCCTGAAGGAGCACATCGTTACACTGCACGGAGTGCGGCAAGGTCTACTCGATCGAGGAGTACGCGGACGCCCTCGATAAAGAGGCGTGGGATCGGCTTTCCCACCGCCCCTGCGACAGGGTTTAGTCAAGTCTCCCTTCCCGTTTCAGACTGCTGAGGATTTCCTGGATTTTCGGCAGAGCGGCGAGAGCCGCCTTCTCTCCTTCCAGCACCGCTTCATGGCGCCTCGTAAAATCGGCGCTCCCGAGAAAGCCGACGTTCGGCGATATCACGACATCTGCTCTGGCGAGCTGGACCGCCGAGAGTTTCGCGTACATTATGTTGACCGACTGGAGGATGACCTCGATGACCCCTTTCGGCCGGAACGAATCGATGTCACCCGCGAGATCGACCGCGATGACGACGTCCGCGCCCAGCCTGCGCGCCGCGTCGACCGCGACGGGACTGACGACGCCGCCATCCACGTACATGCGCCCGTCGATCACCGGAGGGATGAAGACCCCCGGTACCGAGCAACTGGCCCGTACGGCCATTCCGGTGTTGCCGCTGCCGAACACGACTTCTCTCCCGCTTTCGATGTCGGTGGCGACCGCGTAGAAGGGAATCCGTAATTTCTCGAGCGGCGTGTTCTTCACGATGCCGTTGACGTATGCTTCGATCTTTTCGCCTTTGAGGAACCCTTTGTCGGGGATCGTCAGGTCGACAACGTCGTTCTTCTCGATGGCAAAAGAGAGTTTCTGCAGTTCGAAGGCGTTGATGCCGAACGCGTAGATCGCGCCGATGAAACTTCCCGCGCTGGTGCCGACGATCATGTGAATCGGTACCCCGTTCGTCTCGAGGACCTTGAGCACCCCGATATGCGCGAAGCCTTTCGAGGCGCCCGCCCCGAGGATGAGCGCGATCTTCGCCGGTTTCGGCGGCGGCTGCACCTCGCGCGGAGCGCACGAGATACAGCACAAAAGGGCGAGCAGGACGATCACCTGTCGTTTCACGCTCTCTCCTCCGGCGCGTCCTCCATGCTACAATGGACGCGATGAATGTTATCACCGCACGAAAACTGTCGAAATATTATAACTCCCTGAGAGCGGTCGACGGTATCGATTTCGATATCGCCACGGCCGAGTGTTTCGGTTTTCTCGGCCCGAACGGAGCGGGGAAAACGACCGTGATGCGGATTATCTCCTGCTATATCCCGCCGAGCGACGGCGAGGTGACCGTCTTCGGCATGGGCGTGAGGGAAGCACCGAGCGCGATAAAGTCGCGCATCGGGGTGATGCCGCAGGAGGACAATCTGGATCCGGACCTGTCGGTCCTCGAGAACCTCGTCGTCTACGCGCGCTACTTCGATATCCCGAAGAGAACGTCGCTCCCGTACGCGCGGGAGCTCCTCGACTTTGTCGGCCTGGGCGAGAAGGCGGCGGCGAAGATCGGGAGCCTCTCTGGCGGCATGAAGCGGCGGCTCGTGCTCGCGCGGTCCCTCATCAATAAGCCGGAACTCCTCATCCTCGACGAGCCGACGACGGGGCTCGATCCCCAGAGCAGGCACGCGGTCTGGGACAAGTTGCGCTTTCTCAAGGCGCAGGGGACGACGCTCCTCCTCACCACGCACTACATGGAAGAGGCGGAGACCCTCTGTGACCGTGTCGCGATCATGGATTCGGGGAGGATCATCGCGATCGATTCACCGCTTGCCCTCACGCGGCTCCACGGTGGAAACCTCGAAGAGGTATATTTGAAATTGACGGGACGCACGCTGAGAGAATGAGCGCGATGGTCGGGAAACGGACTCGTTCGGGCGCGTGTTGCGTGGGACGAGCCCCATGACGACGCGTGAGGAGGTCTGGTGAGCATCAGACGGGCATTTCGGGTGTGGCAGAGAAATCTCACGGTCTACACGAAGCTCTACAAATCGAGCCTCGCCCTCAACTTCGTCGAACCGGTCCTCTACCTCGCCGCCCTCGGTCTCGGCCTCGGGGCATTCGTGCGGGAAATCGACGGGGTCCCGTACATCCAGTTCATCGCCCCGGGCATTATCGCGTCTTCGTCCATGTTCGCGGCGATCTACGAGTGCACCTACGGCACGTACGTCCGCATGACGTACCAGAAGACGTTCGATGCGATTTTGGCGACACCGGTCAACCTCGATGACCTCGTGCTCGGGGAACTCCTCTGGGGCGCGACGAAGAGCTTTCTCTACGGCGTCATCATTCTCTTCGTGATCTCGCTCTTCGGCCTCGTCCCGTCCCCCATGATTCTCTTCGTCCTCCCGGTGCTTTTCGTCAGCGGGCTCGTTTTTTCGGAGATTTCGATGATCGTGACGGCGACGATTCCGGGGATCGACGCCTTCAATTATTTCTACACGTTGGCCATGACGCCGATGTTCCTCTTCTCGGGGATCTTTTTCCCCCTCGATAACCTCCCGCCGATCGTATCGAAGATCGCCTTTTTTACGCCCCTCTACCACCTCGTGAACATATGCAGGGGATTGGCCTTCGGCCGGCTCCCGCACTGTGCGTGGGATGCCCTCTGGCTGATCGTCGCGGCGCTCCTGCTCGCCCCGTATCCCTTTCGATTGATGCGGAGGAGGCTCCTGAAGTGAACTGACCCCGACGGAAACGCTCCGTCGGTCCGAAGAGTGGAGACGCGGCTCACCGTCACGGCGTCTTGATATCGTATGCTTTGATTTTCCGGTGGAGGTTGCTCCGCTCGATGTCGAGGATCTCGGCCGTCTTCGAAATGTTCCAGTTGTTCTCCTCGAGCTTCCTGATAATGAAATCCCTTTCGAACGATTCGCGGGCTTCCCTCAGCGTGGAGAACGTAAAGTAGTCGGAACGGAGAGTCTCGCCGAGGACGATGTTCCTCGCCGTGATGGTATCGGACGGCGTCATGATGACGAGCCGCTCGATGATGTTTCTCAGCTCCCGGATGTTTCCGGGCCAGTCGTACGTTTCGAGCATTGTGAGCCCTTCCGGATCGAGTCGCTTCGGTTTCTGGCCGTACTCGGCGGCGAAGTATCCGAGGAAGTAGTCGACGAGTTCGGGGATATCCTCTTTCCGTTCCCTCAGGGGGGGCAGGTGGATCGGGATCACATCGAGCCGGTAGAGGAGGTCCTCGCGGAACGTGCCCTTCTTCACCTCTTCGGCGAGGTCTTTATTCGTCGCTGAGACGATCCGCACGTCGACCTTGATGCTCTTGCTGCCGCCGACCCGCTGAAATTCCTGCGTTTCGATGACGCGGAGCACCTTCGCCTGCGTCGACAGCGACATGTCCCCCACTTCGTCGAGGAAGAGCGTCCCGCCGTCGGCGAGCTCGAATTTGCCTTTTTTCCTTTCGAACGCCCCGGTGAAGGAGCCTTTCTCGTGACCGAACAGTTCGCTCTCGATCAGCTCCTGCGGAATTGCCGCGCAGTTCACCTCGACGAACGGTTTGTGAGCGCGCGCGCTCCGCTCATGCAGTATGTGCGCGACGAGTTCTTTCCCCGTGCCGCTCTCCCCGAGGATGAGGACGCGGCTGTTGCCCTTCGCCGCGAGGTCGAGCTGCTCGTCGAGCTGCTTCATCTTCCGGGAACTGCCGATGAGCCGCCACTTTTTCGTGAGATCCTCTCTGAGCGATTTATTCTCCATTTCGAGCGACCGCCGCTCGAGCGCCCTCGTGGCAACGAGCACTACCCTCTCGAGCGAGAGGGGCTTTTCGAGGAAGTCGTACGCGCCCATTCGGGTCGCGTTGACCGCCAGTTCAATGGTTCCGTGGCCCGAGATCATGACGACGGGAAGATCGGGATTCTGTTCCCGTATCTTCTTGAGTGCCTGGATGCCGTCCATCCCGGGGAGCCACACGTCGAGGAACAGGAGGTCGGGCGTCTGCTCTCTCAAGAGAGCGAACGCTTCTTCCGCGGTGCCTGCGGTGACGACGGCGTAGCCTTCGTCCTGGAATATCCCCGAGAGGGTTTCGCGGATTCCTTCTTCGTCATCGACGATGCATACGACGGTGTCTGCCATTTATCCCTCCTTCACAGGGAGCGCAATAGAAAAGATTGTACCACGCGGCTCGTTGTCGCGCACGCTGATGTAGCCTCCGTGTTCGGCGACGATCCTGCTGGCGATCGCGAGGCCGAGACCGGTGCCGTTCTTCTTGGTCGAAAAATACGGCTGGAACAGTTTCTCTTTGTCCGCATCCGGGATACCGGGGCCGTCGTCCGCGATCGCGACGGAGACCGTCTCCGACAGGTCATCGACGCCGACCGTCAGATCGATCCTCCCGCGGTCCGTCATTGCCTGCACGGCGTTGTCGATGATATTGATGAATACCCTCTTGAGCTGTTCTCCGTCAAACTCCACCAGCGGAAGCGTCTCCGGAGCGTTCACGTTGATCTCGAGCCCTTTGTACCCTTTGTAGAGCGCGACGACTTCGTTGAGGAGCACGGGGAGCGAACCAGGCGATTTCTTCACCTCCGGCATTTTACCGAATTTCGAAAATTCGTCGACCAGCCTCTTCAGGCTGTCGACTTCTTTCACGATGGTCCTCGCCGATCGGTAAAACACGTCCTCGAAATCGGGTTCCCGCAGCTCCCACTTCTTCAGCATACGTTCGGCGGAGAGTTTTATTGGAGTCAACGGGTTTTTGACCTCGTGCGCTATCTTCCTCGCGACGTCCTGCAATGTTAGAGCTTTCTGGGCTTCGATGATGCCGGTAATGTCGTCGAAAACGACGAGCATGCCGATGTACTTTTCCGCATCCTTGAGGCTACTGATGAAGACCCGCAGTATGAGATGTGCGGTGCCGATGGTTGCCTTCACTTCTCTCTTGATCGGCTTGAATTCTCGGCCTTCGATACCGCTGACGATGTTCTTGAGCTCCTCCGACTGGATGTACGAGAGGAGTTCCCGGTAGTTCTTGCCGAGCAACTGGTTTGCCGCGATTTTGATGATCGAGGCGCCCCGCCTGTTGATCATGAGGATGCGGCCGCCGGGATCGAGTATGATCACGCCCGAGTCGATATTGTCGAGAATATTTTCGAGGAAGAGCCTCCGCCGGTCGGACTCCACGTACGCCGACTGGAGAGATTCTTTCCCTTCCTTCAGCTCTTTGACCATGTGATTGAAGGAATTCACAAGGAGCCCTATCTCGTCGTCTCTCTGGATCGGCACCCGAACGTCCAGGTCGCCGGATGCGACGCATTCGGTTGCCTGCGCGAGCGCCTGAACGGGTTCGGTGATTCCCTTCGAAATCTTGATCCCCGCCCAGAGGGCCATAAAAGCGATCACGAGCGTGAAGAATCCCAACGTGACGAGGTAATTATACTTTATGGGCACTTTCCAGGCTTCGAGGGCGAGATAATTCTCGTACGCCTCCCCGATGGTATCGACCTGCTTCTGAATTGTCTGCGGGACGGCGGCTTCGACGACGATCACGCCGGTCTGCTTCCCCTTCCTGTCGAATTCCGGGACGGCGGCTCGGATGACCTCGCCGCGTCTGACGGTCACGATTTCGCTGCTCTCTCTGCCCGCGAAAGCCGCTCTCACCGTCTCGCCGGCGTCTTTGGGCAACACGGTATAGCGGCTGACCTCGATATTGCGGGGAGGGTGTTTGCCCGTGCGAACTGATCTCGCGGTCTCGAGAATCCTCTGGCGCTCGATGTCGTAGATCGTTCGTGCGATGCGTATCGAATCCTCGAGGGGCTTCTTGATCTGGGGCGCGAACCATCGGTCGATGTAGTTCGCGATGAGGCCACTCGAAAGGACGAACAGCGAGAACGCGGGGAGGAGCGTCAGCGCGACGAGAATGAAGGTGAGCTTCGTCTTGAACTTGTAGCCGAGGACCCGGTTTTTTCTCTCGAGAATCAGTTTGACGATATTCTTGGCGATGAAGAAGACGAGAACGAGAAACGCGAGGAGCGTGATGTTCAGCAGGAGGAGGATGACTATTTGGGTCGGGAGGGGGATAGAGCCCCGATTTAGATAGTGGAGTTCGATGCCGAACGTCACGACGATGAAAATGAAGAGAGCGATGAGCAAAGATCGAACGTGTGGTTTCCTCATTTGCGCGAACCGACCGAGAACGGCGCAGAGTCTTTCCGAATCTTGAATTCATTCTCGGGGAGAAAAATTATGAAGTAGCCGATGACGGGCGGGAGCTTCCTGATCCTCGATTCCACCGTGACCCTCACGAAGTACGTTCCCTCTTCGAGATCGCTCAGTTGAGCGAGTTTCAGGTCGTTGACCGACAGTGCCCACTGGATCATGGATTCGAAAGACTTGAACTTCTTTTGAATGATGACAGAGCCGTCGTTCGACGTCGCTCGGTATTCTGTCGTGACCGGGTTGCTCCGCAGGGTGCGGACGTACGTCTTCCCGACGACAAATTCGTCCGGCCACATCTTCCAGACCCTGAAGAGGTCGATCGTGAACGTCAGCTCTTTCGAAATGCCGTTTCTCAGTTCCCCGAGGGATTTTTTGCTCAGAGAGAGGGCCGTCGAGACCCGTATGGCGGCCTCCTCGATTCGGACGTGGGGTCCAATGATCTCCGTCTCGTCCGCCCATGATGCTGTCAGAAACAGGGAGAGGGCGCATGCGAGGCAGAGGACTCGTATCAGCCTTTTCATGGATTTTCAGAAGCTTTCGACGTTACTGTTCCGCGGGCCCGCCTGCCGGATATACGTCGCATTCTGAAACGGCCTCCCCGCGAGGAGCCCGCAAGCCATGGTTCCCTGTCGGTCTCGCAGAGATGGTACGGAAGCAGACGGTCCTTCGCCTCCATGAAGAGAGCGGGTCAGCTGTGATACGTGGCTGCTCGGTGAAAGGTAGCTCATTCTGCGGCTTGACATGGGAAAAATTTACATCCATTATATCATAGCTTTCAAGGCAAGAAGGCCGAGGCGAACAGGATCGCCCGGTGACGATGCACCGAAGGGGGGGGTAGTATGGAAATCACAACCGTCGCTCTCGAGATACCCGAAGGGTCGAACGTCATTCTCGGCCAGACCCACTTCATCAAGACGGTCGAGGACATCTACGAGATTTTCGTCACGGGGGTGGGGCAGGCGCGTTTCGGCATCGCATTCGCGGAAGCGTCCGGCCCATGCCTCATACGAACCGAAGGGAACGACGAGGAGCTGATTCGCGTCTGCACGAAGAACCTCGAGAATATCGGGGCCGGTCATGTCTTCTGCATCCTCATGAGGAATGCGTACCCGATCAATATCCTCAATCAGCTGAAGCAGTGCGCCGAGGTCTGCTCGATCTTCTGTGCGACCGCCAACCCGGTTGAGGTGGTTGTTGCCCAGACGCCGCAGGGCAGAGGCATTCTGGGAGTGATCGACGGTTTTTCCCCGCGAGGGGTCGAAACGGCCGAGGACAAGGCGCATCGAAAAGCGTTTTTGCGCACAATCGGGTATAAGTTGTGATCTGGGCGCGACCGTCGCGAGAGGCGAGAATTTTTTTCGTGGCAGGAGATGAGATGATACCGGAACTGAAATACGACGATAAGGGATTGATACCGGCGATCATTCAGGATGCCCTGAACGGGGACGTCCTCATGGTTGCGTACATGAACAGAGAGTCGCTCCAGATGACGCTCGAGACGGGATATACCCATTTCTGGTCGCGCTCCCGGCAAAAGTTCTGGAAAAAGGGGGAAACGTCGGGGCACGTCCAGGAAGTGCGTGAAATCTTCTACGACTGCGACGGCGACGCTCTCCTCGTGAAGGTGATCCAGCACGGCCCCGCCGCCTGCCATACCGGCAACAGGACGTGTTTTTACCGGAGGATCACGAAAGAGTAATAATGACCGCGCTCTCGTCGCACTCGGGGAAGCGCGGGCAGCGAACGCAGTCTCCCCAGATCTTCTGCGGGAGGGCTGATTTGTCGACGTCCGAAAACCCCAGTTTTTTGAAGAAGTCGGGGTGGTAGGTGAGCGCGAAAATCTTCTCGATGCCGAGGGCTCGCGCTTCCCTGATACAGCGTTTCACGAGGTTTCTCCCGATGCCGACCCCCTGGTAGCGCTTCTCGACCGCGAGCGACCTAATCTCCGCGAGGTCTTCCCACATAATGTGGAGAGCGCAGACGCCGCGCACATCGCCATCCGCCTCGCAGACGAAAAAATCCCGCACGGTTTCGTAGAGTTCGTTGAGCGAACGGGGAATCATCTGCCCGCGCTTCGCGAAATCGTTAATGAGTCTATGCGCCTGCTTGAGATCGGATATCCTGGCTTTTCGTATTTTCAAGGTACCGGATCCCTTCCATGAGAGCCTTGCGGTTCAATTCGATGAGGTCGCGCCTCTTCCCCTCCATCAGGTTCTCGATGGCCTGCAGTACGGATGCCTGGCGGAGGATGCCCGTCTGTGCGATGAGCGCGCCGAGCATGACCATATTCGCCGACTTTGTGTCGCCGAGCCTGCTCGCGATTTCGGTCGCCGGAATACCGACGACCGTTATGTCCGAGCGCGGAATCGATGCCGCGATAAGGGACATGTCGAAGAAGAGCGCGCCTTTTTCCTTCAGGTGGGGGAGGTACCGTTGGAGCGACGCCTCGTTCATCACGACGAGGATGTCCGCGCGCGTTACGACGGGGGAACCGATGAGGATGTCCGAAATGACGACCGTGCACTTTGCCGTTCCCCCTCGCACCTCAGCCCCGTAAGAGGGGAACCACGTTACTTCCCGGTCTTCGACCATCCCCGCGTACGCGAGAGACTTCCCCAGAAAGAGGATGCCCTGCCCGCCGAATCCCCCTATGACGATGCTGATTTCCAGTTACGCAATCCTCGTTCCGTCGTCTTTGAACGTTCCGAGCGGAAACACGGGGATCATTTTCTTCTGGATCCAGAGGAGCGCGTCGCGCGGGGAAAGATCCCAATCCACGGGGCACGGGGAAAGGATCTCGACGAGGCTGAATCCCCTGCCTTCCATTTGGTATCGGAACGATTTTTCGATCGCTTTCTTCGTCACGACGAGGTTCCTGTACGAATCTACCGACGTCCTCGCGATGTAGGAAGGGCCATCGAGGGTCGCGAGGAGTTCGGCGACGCGCAGCGGATTTCCGTCCGTCTCTCTCTTCCGCCCCAAGGGGGTCGTGGTCGTTCTCTGCCCTGGCAGCGTCGTCGGCGCCATCTGGCCTCCCGTCATGCCGTACGTCGCGTTGTTGACGAAGAAGACGGAAAAGTTTTCCCCTCTGTTTGCGGCGTGGATGATCTCCGCCATCCCGATCGCGGCGAGATCGCCGTCGCCCTGATAGGAGAAGATGATTCTATCCGGCAGGGAACGCTTCAATCCGGTCGCGGCCGCGGGCGGCCTTCCATGGGGGACCTCGAGGACGTCGAAATTGAAGTAATCGTAGGCGAAGACGGCACAGCCGATCGGGGCGATGCCGATCACCTTTTCCCGTATGCCGAGCGCGTCGATCGCCTCGGCGATGAGCCTGTGGATCAGACTGTGGCCGCAGCCCGGACAGTGCCTGAACGGTTCGGGCTTAAGACTCGACGGCCTCTGGAAGGTTTTTTTCAATTGCCTCCTTCATTTCGAGGATCGCGCCCTCGAGCAGACCGTAGTCGCTGACGACGAGTTCCGAAAAATGGAATAATTTCATCACCTTCATTGTAAAGTGTAACCCCGGCAGAATCAAGTCTGCGCGCTCCGGCTCGAGGCCGGGAGTTTTCGCGCGCTCCGCACGCGGCACGGCGACGAAGGTGTCGTGCATCTTCGCCAGTCGTGAGAAAGGGATACGACGCATATGGATTTTTTCGCGTTCGTACGTGTCGAGTGCAAGGTCCACGGACGCGAGGGACGTGAAGGTCCCCCCGGTGCCGAGAAAAATGGTGCGCCCGCTCATCAGTTTTTGTCTGTACTGCAGGAGCGGGGACAACGCGTTCTCTGTTTCGCGGCCGAGGAGAAGGAGGTCGTCTCGCGATATCGGGTCCGTCGTGACGCACCTCCGCGTGAGTTTTATCACGCCCGTGGGAATACTTCCCATCAGGATTCTCTCTTCGCCCTGATAAATGATCCACTCAGAACTTCCCCCGCCGATGTCCATGACGAAGAAGGTCGGTTGCCGCAGGCCGGTGTCTGCATACTGCGGCCGGCCGGTCATCGGAGCGTGCATGTCCCCGATCCCCCGCGGCAACCCGAAGAGGATGCCGCGGAGCGTGAGGGCCGCTTCTCTTTCGCCCGTGACAACCTCGATATCGAGGCCGGTCTTTTGCCGCACCATCGAGATGAAAGAATCCGCGTTTCCGGCCTCCCGGAGAGCGCTCGTCGCGATGGTTTTCACGTGCTTCACTCCATGGCGTCGGATCGCCGACGCGAAGTCGGAAAGCACGAGGAGCGAGGAGGTCATCGCTTCGGACCGGAGCATCCCCGTCTCTTCCACCCCTGCCCCGAGGCGCGTCACCTTTCTGTCGGCATAGACGTCGACGAGCGTTCCGTTGGCGAACGCGGCGATCAAAAGGCGGAGCGTATTCGAACCGACGTCTATGGACGCGAAGAGGCGCATGAGCGTCAGTCATTATACGCCAAGAAAGGAACCCGTTGCATGGGCGCCTGCTCCGGCCCTCCGCGGCGCGATCGCGCGGCCCGTCGATTTGCAATCGGGCGTTTTTTTATGGTATAAAATGGAGCTCTGTTCATCAGGGAAAATCATCGAAGGAGAAGCAGGGAATGAATGTCTATGAGAGCATGATTATTCTCAACGCAGCGATTTCGGACGAGGAAGCGGACTCCGCGATCGGACGGATAAAGGATCTGATCACCAACCAGGGCGGGGAGGTGTTGAAGGTCGACGTGTGGGGCAGGAGGAAACTCGCGTACGAGATCAGGAAGCAGAAGAAAGGCCTCTACGTGCTCCTCTTCTACAAGGCGCCGGCGTCGACGATACGGAAACTGGAGGAGTTTTTCAGGGTGTTTGACACCGTGCTGAAGTACATGGTCCTCAAGCTCGGCCGCAAGCAGGTGCTGAGCCTCGAAAAGGGAGAGCCGTCGGCCGAAAAACCAGCGGAGCAGAAGAGCCGCGAGTAATGTACAACAAGATCATACTCATCGGGAACCTCACGAAGGATCCGGAATTGCGGTACACGCCGCAGGGAACGCCCGTCGCCACCCTGCGCCTCGCGGTGAATTATCGTTACAAGCAGTCCGATGAGATGCGGCAGGACACGATGTTCATCGACAGCGTGATTTTCGGGAGGCAGGCGGAATCGTGCAGCAAGTATTTGAATAAAGGGAGCGCCGTCCTCGTGGAGGGGAGACTGCAGGAACGGCGGTGGGAAACGAACGGACAGCAGAGGAGCAAGTTCGAGGTGATTGCGCAGTCCGTCAGGTTCCTTTCACGGAGGGGCACGGGGCAGGAGCCGTCATTCGGCGTCGACGCCGATGCGATTCCTCCCGAAGAAACGACGGATCTCGAGCCTTTTTAGGCCCGGAACGGAGCTATCGAGAAGACGAAAGGAGCGACGTTGCAGCCGAAGAGATTTCAGAGAAGAAAGTTTTGCAGGTTCTGTTCGGAGAAGATCGAATTCATCGACTATAAGAATACTAAGGTCCTCAGAAACTATCTGACCGAGCGGGGGAAAGTGCTCCCCCGGCGCATGACGGGCACGTGCGCGAAGCACCAGCGCGAGTTGTCCGAGGCAATCAAGCGGGCTCGCAGTATCGCGTTGCTCGCGTTCGCTGAAAAATAGGATGCGGGTCCCGAAGTCTTGGGTTCCCCTCCTCGCCAAAAAGATCGTCGATAGCATCCTCTCAAAAAACCTCGTGAGCGCGACGGTTCCGCGCGAAAAACTCGTCGCCGAAGCGGAAGAAATCCTCATGTATGAACTCACGGTCGAAGATCGTCTGAACGAGGAAGTGCGGGAAATGCTCAAGGCGCACGCGTCGGAGATCGAGAAGGGGCGACTCGACTACCGGAAGCTCTTCGAGCTCACGAAACAGAAATTGGTGAAGGAACGGAATCTCGTCCTGTGATGCTCTCCGAGGACAAGATCTCCCACATGAGCCACATCCTCCTCAAGGAGCTGTTGGGTCGGAAGAGCATCGTCGCTCTGGAGGACGAGGGCAAGATCAGAGCCGAAATCAAGAGGACGATCGTCGCGGAGTTGCGCGTAGGCGAGGAGATCGACGCCGTCGTGAGGAAAAAAATCCAGTCATTTTCCAAGAAAGTGGTCGAAGGGAGTCCCGAGTGGGACATCCTCTACAAGAAGTACTTCCGGGAGGAGGAAGTCAGGAGAGGAAGGGTAGGCGGGTAGCTTCGGCGGGGTGTCCTTTATTCCCGATGGGGATTTTCGGTCGTTTCGCGGCTGTCACGGACGGGGGAAGTTCTCACTTGACAGAGGGGAATCCGAATTGGTAAAGTATTAGCACTTAGCAATTGAGAGTGCTAACTATGCAAATATTAAGTGAAAGAAGCAAAAAAATCCTCTACGCGGTCATTCAGAGTTACATAAATTACCCTGATCCCGTCGGCTCGAGAGTCGTGACAAAACGGTACTCTTTTGGCTTGTCACCTGCGACGGTCCGGAATATCATGGCCGACCTCGAGGAGATGGGATTCCTCACGCAGCCGCATACGTCCGCGGGAAGGGTGCCGACTGACCTCGCGTATCGATTCTACGTCGATTCCCTCGTCAAACAGGGCGATCCGAACGCCAATATAGAGGTCGAGATCTTCCAGGGGCTCTACAAGAGGCTGGAAATGCTCAAAAACGATATCGAATTGCTGCTCAGCGAGGCGACGAGGAGCCTTTCGCTGTTGTCCCACTATCTCGGCGTGGCGATGTCGCCCACTCCGGACATGACGACGCTGAAGAAGATCACGCTCCTCAAGTACAGTGAAGACAAAGTGGCCGTTGTCCTTTTCACGGACGAGGGGTTCATCAAGAACAAGATCGTCGCGATCGACCCGAACATCTCGCAAAAAGATCTCAACCGTATCGCGACGTACCTCAATTCGGAATTTTCCGGTTGTTCGTTCCACGAGATCAGGATGGGGCTGGTTCAGGAGATGAAGCGGGAGAAGACAGAGTGCGACTTTCTGATCTCCCGGGCGATGCGGATATGCAAGGAGGCACTCTGCTTTCCGCTCAACGAGCTGTTCGTGTCGGGCCTCCCGGAAGTTCTGGACTTGCCCGATTTTACGGATCTGAAGACGATCAGGCAACTATCGAAGGCATTGGAAGATAAACACAACATCATCAAGATCCTCGACAAGATGTCCGAGAGCGAGGGGGTTCAGGTCGTTATCGGATCCGAGAACGAGCGGGACGAGATGAAGAAGCTGAGTCTCGTCGCGTCGCCCTGCAAGGAAAATGACCGACCGATCGGCGTGGTGGGCATCATCGGGCCGACGCGGATGAACTATGCGAAGGCTATCTATATCGTCGAAAATACCGCGAAGTTCATCTCGAGGCTCGTGACCGAGAAGTGATCGCATGGCAGAGCACGTCCCGTTGAACGAAAAGCCGATATCGGACCGGGAAACCCCCGCGGGAGAGGAGTTGCCGGAAACGAGCGCGGTATCGACCGCGGACGAAAAAGAGCGTCTCGCGGCGGAACTTCAGGAGGTGCAGGATAAGTACCTGCGGCTGTACGCGGAATTCGAGAACTACAAAAAGAGGGTCACGAGAGATAAAGAGGATCTCCTCAAGTACGGGAACGAGAAGCTCCTGCGAGAACTCCTTCCCGTGGTCGACAACCTCGAAATGGCCTTGAAGCATGCTGATGACGCCTCGTCAGGCCTTGTCCAGGGGGTGGAGATGACCCTCAGGGAACTGAAGAAAACAGTCCGGGGGTTCGGCCTTACGGAAATCGAAGCCGAAGGGAAGCCGTTCAATCCCGTTGTGCACGAAGCGATGGTCCAGGTCGAGAGGGATGACGTCGAGGAGAACACGGTCGTCGAGGAGTACCGGAAGGGGTACATGCTTCAGGACAAGGTAATCAGGGCGGCGCTCGTTGCCGTGTCGAAGAAGCCCGCGAGAGGAGTGCACGGAAAAGAGAGCGGCGTGGAGATTCAGAATAAAGAGGAGGAATGAGACGATGGGAAAAGCAGTTGGGATAGATCTTGGCACGACGAACTCGGTCGTCGCGGTGGTTCAGGCGGGCGATCCGGTCGTGATCGCGAATCAGGAGGGAATGAGAACGACGCCGTCCGTCGTGGCCATCACGGAAAAAGGCGAGCGGTTGGTCGGACAGATCGCGAAACGGCAAGCGATCACGAATCCAGAAAACACCATATTCTCTATCAAGAGATTGATGGGCAGGAAGTACAACTCGCCGGAGGTGGAGCACGCGCGGAAACGACTTCCCTATAAAATTGTCGAGGCGGCTAATGGCGACGCGCACGTGGAGATCAGGGGCAAGCGGTATTCGCCGCCCGAAATCTCGGCGATGATCCTTCAGAAACTGAAGCAGGCGGCCGAGGACTACCTCGGCGAACCCGTGACGGAAGCGGTCATCACGGTTCCCGCGTACTTTGACGATAGCCAGCGCCAGGCGACGAAAGACGCCGGCAGAATCGCGGGGCTGAACGTGCTCCGTATCATCAACGAACCGACGGCGGCCGCGCTCGCGTACGGGATGGACAAGAAGAAAGAGGAAAAGATAGGCGTATACGACCTCGGGGGCGGCACCTTCGACATATCGATTCTCGAGATCGGCGAGGGCGTGATCGAGGTGAGATCGACCAACGGGAATACCTACCTCGGTGGCGACGATTTCGATCTTCGGATCATGGACTGGCTGGTCGAAGAGTTCAAGAAAGATCAGGGGATCGACCTGAAGAACGACCGCATGGCGTTGCAGAGGTTGAAGGAAGCGGCCGAGAAGGCAAAGATCGAACTTTCGACCGCGACCGAGACGGAAATCAACCTGCCGTTCATCACGGCAGACGCGAGCGGCCCCAAGCATCTTTTGATGAAGTTGACGAGGGCGAAGTTAGAGCAGCTCGTCGGCGATCTCATCGAGGCGACGATCGGTCCGTGCAAGAATGCCCTCTCGGATGCGAATCTGACGCCGGGGAATATCGATGAGGTGCTGCTTGTCGGCGGGCAGACGAGGACCCCTAAGGTGCAGCAGGTCGTCCAGAGTTTCTTCGGCAAAGAGCCGAACAAGAGCGTCAATCCCGATGAGGTCGTCGCTGTGGGTGCTGCGATCCAGGCGGCGGTGCTCAAGGGAGACGTGAAAGAGGTATTGCTTCTCGACGTGACGCCGCTATCGCTCGGGATCGAGACGCTCGGCGGAATCTTCACGAAAATTATCGAGCGGAACACCACGATTCCGACGAAAAAGAGCCAGGTGTTCTCGACCGCGACGGACAACCAGCCCGCGGTCTCGATTAAGGTCTTCCAGGGCGAACGGGAGATGGCGGCGGACAATAAGCTCCTCGGCAATTTCGAGCTCATCGGCATACCGCCCGCGCCGCGGGGTGTCCCGCAGATCGAGGTGACGTTCGACATCGACGCGAACGGCATCCTCCACGTATCGGCGAAAGATCTCGGTACGGGCAAGGAGCAGTCCATCAGGATAACGGCATCGAGTGGACTCACCGAAGAGGAGATCAAGAAGATGCGGCGCGATGCGGAAGCGCACGCCGAGGAGGACAAGAAGAAGAGGCAACTCGCCGAAGCCAAGAACGAAGCGGATACGCTCGTCTACACGGTCGAGAAGTCACTCAAGGATTACGGGGATAAATTGACGGAAGCCGAGAAGAAGGAGATCGAGGAAGCGCTCGAACGCTGCAGGAAGGCGAAAGACACGGCCGTTGACGTGTCCGAGATCAAGTCGGCGACGGAGCAGCTCATGACGAAGTCGCATAAACTCGCGGAGCACCTCTACAAGACGGGAGGTCCGCAGGCTGGCGCCGGTCCCGGCGCGTCGGCATCGGGAGCGAAGGGGCCCGAGGAAGAGGTCGTGGAAGCGGAGTTCGAAGACGTCGATAAGAATAAATGATTTTTAGAGAAAGAAGGAGAGAGAAGAAAGAACGCTCCTGACGCAGAGAGGAGAGAGCCGAACAATCATGCGCGGGACTGCATCGTGCGGTGCGATGCGGTCCCGCTTTGTTTGCGGTAGAGAGGACAGTAATTAGGTATACTAATGCTCACGATATGAAAGATTACTACGAGATACTGGGAGTGCCCCGGAGCGCGACGGAAGCGGAGATCAAGAAGGCCTTCAGGCAGCTCGCCCTGAAGTATCATCCGGACAGGAATCCGGGCGACAAGGAGGCGGAGGAGACCTTCAAGCAGATCAACGAGGCGTACTCATGCCTCAGCGACCCCGAGAAACGAGCACACTATGACCGGTACGGGACCGTCGAGGGAGTCGGCACCGGGTACAGTCCTTTCGGGACCGGTTTCGGGGACATCTTCGACGATATTTTCGGGGATTTCTTCGGTACGTTTACGGGGCGGCGCAGGGCACGGCCGACGAGGGGGAGCGATCTCAGGTACGATCTCGACATCACGCTCATGGAGGCCGCATTCGGCACCGAGAAGGTGATCGAAATCCCTCGCTGGGAATCCTGCAGCGACTGTAACGGTACCGGTTCCGCTCCCGGGAGATCTCCGTCCGTGTGCCAGAATTGTCGCGGCAGCGGTCAGATCAGGATACAGCAAGGGTTCTTCAGCATTGCGAGAACGTGCGAACGGTGCGGCGGTTCCGGGAAAGTCATCACGGACCCATGCAAAAAATGCAACGGGGAGGGGAGGCTTCGGATCTACAAAAGTATCTCGGTAAAGATCCCCGGCGGCGTTGACACGGGCTCGAGACTCAGGATTTCGGGAGAAGGCGAGATGGGCGTTCACGGAGGCCCGAGGGGCGACCTGTACATTTACCTGAATGTGGAAGAGCACCCTTTCTTTAGGAGGGAAGGGAACGATCTCCTCTGCGAGGTTCCGATCTCGTTTCCGCAGGCGGCGCTCGGCGCGGAGATCGAGGTGCCGACGATCGACGGTGCTCACAAATTGAAGATCCCCGCGGGAACGCCATCGGGGAAGGTATTCCATATCAAGGGGAAGGGTGTGCAGAAGCTTGGCGGCACCTCGAGGGGCGATCAGGTCGTCCGTGTCTATGTGGATGTGCCGAAGAATCTGACGCAGCGGCAGCGGGAACTCCTCGAGGAATTTGCCCGCCTGAGCGGTGACGAGGTGAACAAATCTTTCAGGGAAAAATTGAAGAACTTGTTCACGAGCGCTGAAAAATGAAGAGACAGGGTTCGAAGGTCCGAATCGGACGCTCGAATCCCTGACCCCTGTGTGCCCCAGATTATTCATACCTTCAAGAGACAGGACATAGTATTCTCACTATCACCAGAAATTTATGGATTAAAAGGGGTCATTCCATTGGTAAGACTTTTTCTTCCCTCAGCCTGTGTCGGTGACAAGACGCTGACGATCAGCGGCGAGCCCGCTCACTATCTCCTCTCCGTCCTCAGGTGTCGCACGGGGGATATGTTCATCGCCTTCAATGGCAGGGGGGACTGTTTCAGAATGGCGATCGACGACCTCGGGAAGCGAACCGTTACCGCCTCGGTTCTCGAGAGCTTTCCGTGCAACCTCGAGTCAGGCCTCCACACCGTGCTTGTTCAGGGGCTCCTCAAGGGCGCGAAAATGGATGTGGTTGTCCAGAAGGCGACAGAACTCGGAATGAACGAGTTCATGCCCGTCGTAACGGAGCGGAGTCAACTGCGTGACACGAGAAAGGTGAAAAGGTGGCAGAAGATAGCGGAAGAGGCGTCGCGACAATCAGGCAGATCCGTCGTGCCTCTCGTGCACGAACCGATCGAATTCGAACACTACGCAGCGATGTTTTTCCCCAACCCGGAGCGTCGAGGCTTCATTTTCTACGAAGAAGAAGGAACTTCTCTGAAAGACCTTTATCGGATGCTTCGCGGGAACGAACGCACGGCATCTGAAGGAGCAGAAAAGGCAGACCCTGAAACACGACCGCTCCATTCTCTCCACATCTGTATCGGGCCGGAAGGCGGATTCACGAGAGATGAAGTACGGTTTGCTCAGGGAATGGGCTTCGCCGTCGTCTCGCTGGGGAAACGGATTCTCAAAGCCGACACGGCGGCAATTTCAGCCATGACGCTCGTCCAGTTCCTCTTCGGTGACATGGGATAGTTTTCCCGTGCACGTCGCAGAGTTTATCTGTCGTTGACGCCCTGGAGGGCATTCCCCTGTGGGACTAAGGGATAATGCCGGGATCTATTCCGCTTGCCGAATTGCTGTAACCCTCTCGATCGGGATGACGACCCAGCCTATTTCGGATTGGAGATGCACATCCTGATGACTCACCTCAACGAGATTCCCCGTATATGTCATCTCGATCGTTTCTACGACGACGCTCTTACCAATGAGATCTGTCAAGTAATCCTCTTTCACCGGTTTTCCACCTTATTGGTCAGACGCCGTATCTCCTCTCTTTCCAGATGCTCTGTTTTTCACTTTCACGAGCAATCGTCTCGCCCAGACGTATTCCGTCGCGAGAATCCCTATCCCCGCAGGGATGAAGATGACGGCGGGGCCGGGCAGGACGATCATGAGGACGCCCATCAAAAGAATCGTGAAACCGACGACGGTTACGATCACTTTCTTCGCCTGACGGACACTCTTGTTCACCAGTCCGATCATTCTTGATCGCTTAGAGAGACGATCGAAAACTCCTCGATTCGTTGCTTAAAAACGTCACCATTGAAAATCCGACCACGATCGCGACGCTCCAATCTTCTCCTAAAGCAGCGAGGAAGGTTTCTCGCGTCTCAATAGAAAATATTAGTGAACCGCGGCACGTTTGGTCAAGACGATACGGGCACCCTGCTTCGTTTGTGTGGGTCGGGACGAAGAGAGGAGGTGCGATGTGGAAGATGGAATTCTCCTGCGAGACTGTCCGGGCGCAGTGGTACTGCACGGAGATAGGTTCTCGACGGGTTCAGTCTGTGTCGTGGTCCCGCCGAGAACAGACGGAATGAGAACACGCTGCGGGGGCGTTGCCTCCACCCAAAGAAAAGGCTTTTCAGAGGAGCCCACAGTGTGCCGGAGCTGTTCGATTCTCCGAGTGGAAGGCGCTATCCCCGCGTTTTGGGTTGGGTGTTTCAGTTCTCGACGACGACCTCGACGATGTTTTGCCGGGCGATCCCTTTTTCCTCATTTCCTTTCTTGATGAAGACGTGCATCAATCCCATGACTTCATAGGTGCCGTTTTCGAGCGTCGTGGTGTCCCAGTTGACGGGAAAATCTTCGTCGATGTCCTCGGATTCCCCGATCTTGATCCATGTGTCCGTATTCTTCCTGCGATAGTACCAGGGATTGGTCACACGGACGATCGGGCCTTCCATCCCCAGTTCTTGGAGTTCTCTCCTCTGGAGATTCTCGTCGAAGTCCTCTCTCAGGAGGACGACCCCGGAGTACGTTTCGAAGACCTCCGATGGAACAATGAAATGCGGTCCCCAATTATGCGACATGCCTCGCCTCCTTTCCAAAAACGGTTCAGTGAAAAATTAGGTGCGGCGTCGCACATTGGGCGCGACCCCGCACCTTCCCATGACAACGCATTAAATATCGTAGTAGAGGAAAAACTCGTACGGGTGCGGTCTCAGCCTGAGGGCGTCGACCTCGCGAGCCCTTTTGTAGTTCAACCACATCTGGATGACATCCTCGGTGAACACGTCGCCTTTCTTGAGGAACTCGTGGTCTTTTTCGAGGGCATCTAGCGCGTCCTCGAGAGAGCCGGGGAGGCTCGGAACATGCGCGAGTTCCTCCGGACCGAGTTCGTAAATGTCCTTATCGAGCGGCTCACCGGGGTCGATCTTGTTCTCAATACCGTCGAGTCCTGCCATGAGCATGGCGGCAAAGGCGAGGTAAGGGTTGCACGACGGATCGGGGAATCTGACCTCTATCCTCTTTGCCTTCGGGCTCGGAGAGTACATCGGGATACGGATCGCGGCGGATCTGTTTCTGCTTGAATAGGCAAGATTGATTGGCGCTTCATACCCCGGCACGAGGCGCTTGTAAGAATTCGTCGTCGGGGCGACGATCGCCGCAAGCGCGGCCGCATGTTTGAGAATCCCGCCGATATAGTGCAGTGCGAGGTCGGAGAGGCCGGCATACCCATTGCCCGGGAAGAGGGGCTTGCCGCCTTTCCAGAGGCTCTGGTGCGTGTGCATGCCCGATCCATTGTCACCGAAGAGTGGTTTCGGCATGAGCGTAACCGTCTTCCCGTGGCGCGCTGCGACGTTTTTGATGATGTATTTGTACATGACGAGTTTGTCCGCCATTTCGACGAGCGGGGAGAATCGCATGTCGATTTCTGCCTGACCGCCGGTCGCGACTTCATGGTGTTGTGCCTCGACCGCGATGCCCGCTTTCTCGAGTTCGAGGACCATCTCGGTGCGAATGTCCTGGAGTTTGTCCATCGGGGGAACGGGGAAATACCCTTCCTTGTGTCTTGGCTTGTAGCCGAGGTTCGGCTTCTCTTCACGGCCCGAGTTCCAGATGCCCTCCACCGAATCGACATAGTAGTAGCCGCTATAGGCATTCTGGTCGAATCGCACGTCGTCGAAGATGAAAAACTCCGCTTCAGGCCCGAAGTACGCCGTGTCGGCGATGCGCGTCGATTTCATGTACGCTTCTGCCTTCTGGGCGACGTAACGGGGATCTCTGGAATAAGGTTCCTTGGTGATCGGGTCGACAACGTTGCAGATGAGGCTGAGCGTCGGATGCTGCGTGAACGGGTCCATCACCGCCGTCGAGGGATCGGGAATGACGAGCATGTCGCTCATGTGAATCGCCTGCCATCCCCTGATGGAGGAGCCGTCGAACCCCAGACCGTGTTCGAACACGTCCTCGTTCAGCTCCTTGATGGGAACCGAGAAGTGCTGCCACAGACCGGGAAAATCCATGAACTTCAGATCAACCATCACTGCTTTGTTCTTCTTTGCGAATTCGATTACTTCTTTGGGAATCATATCAACGACCTCCTTTTTTGATGAAATTTTTTCTTTATGCCCACCTTATCGGCTGTCACGGAGACGTATCCGAAGATGTCCGCTCTCTTGACGGATCACTTATCCAAAAAGATGCCAACCATAACATATTGTTGATAATCAAGCGACTTTTTATGAGCTACGAACGAAATAGGATTGAAAAGCAACAATTTTGTCGGATTGATAGACAGCGGGAGCGCCTCTCTCATCCTGTCCTCGCCATGATCGCCATTTTGCCGGGGTTAATCCGTTGCTAGTTCACATCCGACAATTTTGTCGTTAATACAATTTTGTCGGATCGGCGACGCTCGGGGATAACGGGGTACCCAGCCCGATGGCGTTCGGGACGGGTACCCCTGATAACTGTTGACGCGTCGCGGATCTCCACCATCATATTGCCGCTTCGCCCCGCTCACCGGTCCGAATCCGAACGACGTCTTCCAGCGAATAGATGAACAGTTTTCCGTCGCCGATGTTGCCGGTCTTGGCCTTCTCGAGAAAAGTGTCGATCACCTTGCTGATGATGGCATCGGGCACGACGACCTCGATCTTTATCTTGGGGATAAAATTGACCTCGTATTCGGTTCCCCGATATACTTCGACATGTCCCTTTTGTCTTCCGAATCCCTTCACTTCCGTTATCGTCATGCCGTATATGCCCAGTTTCGTGAGGGCGTCTTTGACCTCGTCGAGTTTAAAAGGCTTTATGATGGCTTCAACTTTTTTCATGTTGCCTCCTCCGTTTCAGTTGGTTATTCACGAGCGCTCTCTGCCGCAGGATACGTGCACCTCTCGTGTCACCCTGAGCTGGGCGGCGCGGGGTCTGACAGTCCTGCAGCGCCCGCGGTTCTCCGCTCCGGTCAGGATGACGTTCTCTATGAAGAGGGTTGCATGTATCCCTGACGAACCGCCTTGTTACAGGCTATAGGCCTTCTCGCCGTGCTGGCTTTCGTCGAGCCCGGTTATCTCGTGTTCCTCGTGGACTCTTATGCCGGTAGTCACCTTCGCGATGCCGAAAATCACGAGGGTCGCGACGGCACTGTAAACGATTGTTATCACGACGGCGATGAGCTGAGACAAAAGCTGCTTCGGATTGCCGAAGAGGAGCCCTTTCCCCAGATCATTGACCGAAGGGTCAGCGAAGATTCCTGTCAGAACAGCGCCCAAAATACCGCCGACGCCGTGGATCCCGAACGCGTCGAGCGAATCGTCATACCCAAGCTTCGGTTTGATGGACGCGACGGCGAAGTACGGAACGATACCGGCCAGCAGCCCGATGACGAGCGCTCCTTTGATGTTCACGAAACCCGCCGCGGGCGTGATGGCGACGAGCCCCGCGACCGCCCCTGAGGCGAGTCCGAGCACGGTCGGTTTCTTCGTGTGCATCCACTCCACGAACATCCACGATACGGCTGCCAGAGCGGTCGCGGTATTCGTGTTGATGAAGGCCGCCCCCGCGAGACCGTTTGCCGAAACCGCCGACCCCGCATTGAACCCGAACCATCCGAACCAGAGCAGCCCGGCACCCGTCACGACGAGCGTGAGGTTGCTCGGCTTCAGTGAGGCCTCTTTCCTCCTGCCCAACAAGAGCGCACCCATCAGGGCGGCAATACCCGCATTGATGTGAACGACCGTCCCGCCGGCGAAATCGAGCGCGCCCCACTGCGCGAGAAAACCGCCGCCCCAGACCCAGTGCGCAACCGGAACGTAGACGAAGGTCATCCAGAGGAGCGAAAACAGTACCCAGGCGGAAAACTTCATCCGTTCGATGTAAGCGCCGCTCGCCAGCGCCACGGTAATGGCCGCGAACGTCATCTGAAAGACGACGTAAATGTACTCGGGGATCGTCGCCGCGAGGTCGTTGATGCTCCCGACGTTCACGCCCGAGAGGAAGAGCTTTTCGGGCCTCCCGATGATCCCGCCGATGTCGGGACCGAACGCGAACGCGAAGCCGTAAATAACCCAGAGACAGCTCACGATGCAGTAGGTGACAAAGGACATCGCCATCGTGTTCAGCGTGTCCTTTCTCTTTGCCAGACCACCGTAAAACAGGGCCAGTCCGGGCAAGGTCATGAGCATGACGAGGGCTGTCGCCACAATCATCCAGGCGGTGTCGCCGGAATCGATCTTCGGTGCCGACGCTGCTTCTGGGGCGGGCTGAGCAGGCGCCGCCTGCTCAGCCGCCGGAGGGGTAGGAGGGTTTGTTACCCCCTCTTCCGCAAATGCGATGTGGCTGAAAAGCACTAATAGTAAAAGGGTTGCTGCTGTCATTCGTTTCATGGAGAACCTCCTTGTGAAAAATAGTGCCGTCTATCTTTCTATCATTGCGAGGAGTCATGAAGATATTCAGGTCGACGAAGCAACCTCTATCGTGTGAGCATCGAGATTGCCGCGTCCCGCTCGTTGCGGGAGTCGCAATGACAGCGATGAGAAACCTTCTCTAAAAACTCAGCGTCATATTGATCCCGCCGTAGAAGACATCCTTGTCACCGTCGTCGCTGATCGCCTCGATCGCATCTTCCGCGTCGTTGCTGATCGGAAAGGAATAGGCGATTTTCGGCGTTACGGTGACAGCCTTCCAGACCGGGATAGTGACGGACGCGGAAAGTTCCGCGCTGTAGAAGTTGCTGAATTCGTCGCCGTCCTTATCGAGTCCCATCACTCTGTTTTCGATGTTGAAACTCGCTGAAGCGCCGAGATTCAGGCTGATATCCCTGGCCACTTCGATGGAGCGGCCGATCGAAGCCACGACGAATGCGCCTTTGCCTTCATCGAAGTCGTAATACACGGTAAGTGACGGTCTGATGATCGCGTCGTAGCTCACCGAGAGGTACAGTTCCTGGGTATCGTTCAGCCCGTTCAGCGCGTAGTAAATGTAACCGGCTCCGAACGTCCATTTGTCGAGGGAACGCGTGTAGCTCAGCGTCAGATCCGTTTCCGTGACCTCGCCGTGACCGTCGCCTTCGTCAATCAACGAGTCAGCGTCGTAATTGGCCCAGAGATTCGCGCCGAATACCCCATAGGTCAGGGCGACGGAGGGTTGAACGACCCAGCTATTGCTAAGCTTCTGACCTCTCCAGACGTAGGTGCTCATCACATCCACCGACGCCGAGCCGGATGCTTTGATATCGTCGGCGTAAACCGCACCGAAGGCGCAGAGTATCGTCAATACGACGATGATGCCAAATACTTTCACGTTTTTCATGGTGAAGCCTCCTTTATCTGGTTTTTTTGCTGCTCATTCGTGTGACCTCTCACTTCTCTTCTTTTTCCTCTCTTCTTCTCCCGCCCCCTTCCTGATTTTGTACTTCTTGATTTTGTATCCGATCATCCTTTCCGTGATCCCGAGTGTTTTCGCCGCTCTCGCCATGACCCAGTTGCACGCTTTTAAGGCTTTGATGATCTCTTCCCGTTCCATCTCTTGAACTCTGTCAGTCAGGGATCCCATCGCGAATACCCGTTGTCGTTATATCTGAAACTGTGCCAATGCGTAACAGTTTGATTTTTCATGATAATAGTGAAACGAGAGTCCGACAAATATGTAGCTTGCTACAATTATGTTGTTCATCTCTCGGGCATATGAGCCAAAGAAGAGGGTCAAAACAGACGGGGGCAATAAGCACGACAGACCGGCCTTTTGCGCCAGACTGAGAATGCCTGTACGGTCCCCTGATCGCTTCAGCAGAAACAGGCGCCTTTTCTCTAAAATGAAAGTTGTCTCTTCGTCCTCGAAAAGGTGTAGAATAAGAAGATTCGGTTTTGAGAACGTCCGAGCGAAAAGTTTTGATCGAGGAGGCGCGCATGCACCATCATAAGGCAGTCAAAGATCTTATGGTTAATATTTTTGACTATCCCCATATTCCCTACTGGTTTTCGGTGGCACAGGCAGCGAGGATCATTAAGGTATCGTTTCTCAACGCAAAGAAGTGCCTGGAACCGATCGCAATACTTGTTTTTGACGAAAAGTATAACTTGCTAGGGACGCTGACACTTCGGGATATATTGAGGGGAATCGAACCGAAGTTTACGCAGACGACCGATGAAACTCACGTGGCGATGCTGGACGAGGAGGAGTTTCCTCCTACGTGGGCACTCTTTTTAATCATGGTTCGAAGGAGATGGCTTCCAAATCGGTGAGCGAGGTTATGGCGCCGGTCACGATATTCGTCGAACCCGGTGAGTCGGTAAAAAAGGCGGCATACCTGATGCTCCGCAACAATGTCGTATTGCTGCCGGTGCTCGAGAACAAAAGGAAATTAGTCGGAATCGTGCGAATGGTCGAGATCTTCGAAGAGATATCGAATGCGATGGTAGAAAACAATAAGACGGTTAATACCGCTTTCTCGGAGGAAGGGGCTGCCTGAAGAAACGTTTATGTCTACAGCCGGGCTGCAAAGGTGCGTATGCAGGCTCAAGACCGTTCTTCACTCGCCGGCGGGGAAACCGGGCACGATGGCTATCGTTTGATGAACACAAGGTAGACGAACGCGTAGATGAAGAGAAAGATGAAGGAGAGCAGCACGCCGAGGCCGATAGGTCTCCTCGGCAAGTCGGTGCCGTAAACCCTTCCGCTCTGCGTTATTTTGAGCATCCGGCCCGCCTTAAACTCAAATTCAGCGCACTTGTCTTTAAAACGTTGGGACGGGAAAATTGCCGCCAGTATCTGATAGATATTCAGCACCGTGTACCTGGTGATTATCTCGGGAATGAGAAGCGGGTCGGCACCGAACTTCGTGAGAGACTTTATCGCGCCCGCGGAGAAATTCTGCACGCCAAGTCTGAGGCCGGTCAAGGGCACATTGCAGAACCACATAAAAGCCTTCCCGAATTTCCGATAGAACCAGTCGGTATCAAGGTTGACAGCCCTGATTTCCGCCGGATATACGCCTGAAAGCATGAGCAGAGTGAAGGCCAGCGCTGAAAAGAAAAGCAACTGGAGCTGATCAATGACATGGGCTCCTGTGTACGGCACATAATCGACGGGATACGGAAGAATGCTGTAGAGTGGTCCGGGGAACACCCCGATAAATATGCATAAAAATGCGGCTATTCCCATGGCGAGGAGCATATTAAGCGGGGGTTCCTTTGTCCGTATGCCAGAATCGTGAGAAAAGAATGCGAAAAAAGGAATTTTGATGCCTGAGTGATGAAATACGCCTGCCGATGCAAAAATTAGGAGAAACCATATGATATAAAGTCCACCATACCCTGATGCGCTCACGATCATGGACTTGCTGACGAAACCGCTGGTGAGGGGGAACCCGGATATCGATGCAGCGCCAACTATACAGAATATGGTGGTCAGGGGCATAGTTTTATACAGGCCGCCCAGGTCCGTCGCGTTGATCTTACCCGTCTGGTGCAACACAGCACCCATGGACATGAAAAGCAGCGCCTTATATAGAATATGGCAGAAGGCATGGGCTACCGTGCCGTTCAGAGAAAGCGCCGTGCCGATACCTATGCCGGTGACCATGAACCCGACCTGATTTATCAGGCTGTAGGAAAGAACTCTCCGCAAGTTATTTTCGATGACGGCATAGAATATAGGGAAAGCCGTCATTGCCGCGCCGATCCATACCAGGATTTCAGTCCCCGGGAACGCCCTTGCAAGAACGTATACGGCTGATTTGGTAGTGTATGCACTTAAGAAAACCGTGCCTGAGAATGTTGATTCAGGATAGGCATCCGGCAGCCATGCGTGAAGAACGGGAAATGCGGCATTTATTCCGAAGCCGGTGAATATCAAATACGAGGCCAAACCGGTTAAACCGAGATACCCAAATTCAATCGAACCGGTCTCGTAAACGTGCAAAACAGCTCCTATGAGAAGACAGAGACCCCCGAAAAGATGAACCAACAGATATCTGAATCCTGCGGCACGGGAATCTTTTGTTTTTCCATACCATATGAGAAAAGCGGCAGAGACTGCCATACATTCCCAGAAGATGAAGAGCGAAAGAAGATCTCCGGCAAAAGTAATGCCGAGTGCGCTTCCTGCATAAATGCAGGCCGACATGTGCTGCCCGGCTTCCTTCACGCGGAGAGCGTAAAGATTCGCAATGAAAGCCACGATAATGAATATATATCCGAAGGCGAGGCTGAGCTTGTCGACCTTCCCGAAAGTGATGGTGTAATCAAGAAAGCCGACGGTCCAGTAAACGCCTTCACGCATATTCAAAATATTCAGAAATGCGATAACAGGGAGAATAAGCAGGTACGCCGACCTGAGTTTTCCCCTCAGAAACGGGATGAAAAAAGCGCCAAGGATAAACAATATCGCTGGAGGAATTGCGTTAATCATAGTAATCCTCTCTCCTTTTTACAATTATGCGCAGGATATACTTTGCCCCCAGGACGAGACCTACACAAGCCACAAATCCAAAAGCCGCATAAAACGAGGGATATCCGTCCCATGCAAAATAAGGGTGTTTATGAACAAAGAAATCGATGACTATCAGTAAAATAAGCGATATATAAAAACCGCCCAGGAATTTTTTGAAATTTCCAGGCTTATCGAAAAAATGCTCTTTTTCTTTATTCATTTTGCTACCCCCTAGAGATGCTCGTGAAGACGGTTTCTCATTACTGTGCCGCAAAAAAAATGAATGCAAGATACGCCGTCCCGATCAAGAGAGCAATCAGAAGAACCGTCCTGTATCCAGGAACAGGATCATGCTTGAGTTCCTGCAGATCGCCTTTCTCTTTGTGCATTTCTTTCATTTATCTGCCTCCTCTCAAGTTATCGAGGGCGGTCCGTGTTATTTCGAGAAAGAAATCCGGAGCAAAAAACAGTGCAATGGTCCCGATTGCCGTCAATGTTAGGGGAATTACCATTATTGCCGGAGCCTCGTGAAGTTTTGACCCAGTGGAATGAGGATTATGTATTCCGGCGAGGGCTACGCCATGCACAGGTTCACGGGCATGGCCATGATGGTGTTGGGCCGCTGCAGGGCTCTTGAAAAATGCAGCATACACAATGGGAAGGAAGTAGCAGGCGTTAAGTATGGTGCTTGACACGAGTACAAGAAGAATCGGAAGCTGATTGGCCTCTATAGCCCCCATGGCGATATACCATTTACTGATAAAACCTCCGAAGGGAGGCACGCCGATCATGGAGAACGATCCAATGGTGAAGGCCGCCATGGTGAAGGGCATTTCTTTCCCTATGCCGTCGAGTTCACTCACCTTTGTCTTATGCGCCGCAACATATATGGCGCCTGCAGTAAAGAAGAGCGTAATCTTGCCGAAAGCATGCAGCACGATGTGCATAATGCTCCCCGTTATGCCCGACGGGGTCAGGAGCGCAATGCCAAGTATGACATAGGAAAGCTGGCTGACCGTGGAATAGGCAAGTCGGGCCTTAAGGTTGTCCTCTGTTAAGGCGATAACCGAGGCAGCGACTATCGTGAAGGAGGCGAAATAGGCGAGGGATGTGCCGAGACCGAGGTCCCAGAGTAAGTTGATCCCGAAGACATGGACAACGACCTTGACCACGACAAATACCCCTGTTTTTACGACGGCCACTGCATGAAGCAGGGCGCTGACGGGCGTGGGAGCTACCATTGCGGCTGGCAGCCATCCGTGCAGCGGCATCATGGCCGCCTTTGTTATGCCCGCCATAAAGAGTATGAACGTAACAATTATAAGGGTATCACTTACCACACCCCGCGCTTCGCCGAATATGCCCTGATAGGAGAAGTCAAGCGTTCCGGTTATATGGTATGCCATGAATATGGCCAAAAGCTGGAATCCGACCGATGTGCCGAGGAGATACGTCAGGTATTTCCTTGCGCCCCTGATCGCCTCCGGCGTTTCCTTGTGAGCCACAAGCGGATAAGTGCAGACGGTGATGATTTCATAGAAGAGGAACATCGTGAACAGATTGGCGGAGAAAGCAACGCCCATCGTGGCGGACAGCGCGATAGCGAAGCATGCGAAGTACCGTGACTGCGCGTGTTCGTTCAGCGACCGCATATAGCCTATTGAGTAAAAGGAGGTGATGATCCAGAGGAAAGAGGCGAGTATGCCGAAGAAAATGCCGAGGGCATCGGCTTTGAACCCTATGGAGAGGCCCGGCGCAATGTTGAAGGCCGTATATTCTATAAGTTTCCCGTCGAGTATGAACGGAACCATGGACAAAACGATCGAGAATTTCAGGACGGCGGCAAGAATTGACCAGAATTCTCTGAGGTTCCTTGCCCGCTCACCGGTGATAAGTATGAGACCGGCGGCAAGCAGCGAGACGCCAACAGCTAAAACCGGCCTGATTGAATTGACAACTTCCATATCCTCTCCCGTTAAAATCCTTCGGGGACTGTATATTGAATAATGGCAGAAATAATCTGACCACTGAAAATGCCGAGCAGCAATATCCCCGCGACCATAACGAAAATAGGAACCATCATGCTCGCGGGCGCTTCGTCCCTGCTGTGCTTATGCTCCTCATTGTGATGGGAAGTGCCGCTGTGCGCATGAGCTGCTTCCATTGCGGGGGCTGGGGCAAAAAATATGGTCTGAACCATCTTGAAGAAAACGACGGCCACCATAAGGCTGCTCGCGAGCAGGAGGAATGCAAAGAACCATTGCCTCGCATCGATAGCTCCGAGAACAAGATACCATTTGCTGAAGAAACCGCAGGTCGGCGGGACGCCGACGACAGACAAGGCGGCGATAACAAGGCAAGTTATCGTCACGGGCATTTTCCTGTGTAGGTTTTTAAACTCGTAAATATATCTGAGCCCCGTTTTATAGAAAATTGCGCCTGCGATGAAAAAAAGGCATGCCATCATGACGGCGTCGTTCATAATATGGAGGACGGCCCCGGTAAATCCTGACCGGTTCGCGACACTCACGCCGAGAACGATGTACCCAATCTCGGCAATCAGGATATAGCAGAGCGTTCTCTTGAAATCTGTCTGGGCAATCGCCTGGATACCGCCGAAGATCATCGCTGCCGCGGCAACCCATCCGAGTATCGTCGTGGTCGGTATTAATTCAATCGAAAAATACGGCTGAAATAGAGTGAACATAATGCGTATCATGACGTATGCGCCAACTTTGGTCATGGTCGCTGCCACCAGTGCGCTCACTGTCGAAGGTGCATAGGTGTAAGCGTCGGGCAGCCACACATGGAGCGGAAAGAGCGCAATCTTGATTGCTATACCAACCATGAAGAAAGCAAAAGCGATGAGAATTACTTTGGACTGGTAGAGATTGGGGAGCAGGGTAGTGAGATCCATGATGTTCAATGATCCGGTGACACTATAGAGATAGCCTACACCGAGGAGGTAAAAACATGCACCGATCGTTCCCATCACGACATACTCGAAGCTCGCGAGCACGGCCCTGTCCCTTCCAATTGCGATAAGAGCATAGCCGGCGAGAGATGCGATCTCCAGAAACACATAGATGTTAAAGATGTCGCCGGAAATTGTTATGCCCAGAAGCCCCGTTATGAGCAGGAGAAAGATGGTATAAAAATAAATAATCTTACTTTCATGGAGCTCCTGCTCGATGCTTTTTTTGGAGAATATTGCAACGATAAAACTAACGGACGAGACAATGATCGCAATGAATGCATTCAGATGATCGATAAGGTATTCGATGCCCCATGGCGGTTCCCAACCCCCGAGACGGTAACGTATGACCCCCTCACGTAAAACGGTGCCCATGATGTCGAACGAAAAAATGACACACATTCCGAGTGTCGCCACAACAAAGGGATAACAGACCCCTCTTCTTATGAGTCCCATCAGGAGGCAGAGCAAAGCTGCAATGAGAGGGACGATGATCAGCAGTGCAGGCGATTGCGTTATCATTTTTTCAATTGCAGGACTTCAAGTGTTTCATATATTTCGTCTTCTTCAAATGTCCCGTAGTCCCTGTTAACCATTATTAATAAAGCCAGCGCAACCCCAAAGGTACTCACCATGACCACGATGGCGGTGAGCATGAGAACATGCGGGAGCGGATTGGCATATTGCGCCACGTTAATCGCGTGACCTGCGGCATCCCCATGTGCGTTTTGAATAATGGGTATGGTCGCACCGGATTTTGATGATGTCGAAATGAAAAAAAGAATGATAGCCGTCTGAAAGATATTCATGCCGACAACTTTTTTCACCAGGTTTCTCTTTGCAATCATGGCATAGAACCCGATCATCATGAGCACGATGTACACCCAGTAATTGAATTTGCCGATGATAAATTGTGCGGTATCCATTATTACGGCTCTCCTTCGTGTTCGCCCGCTGTGGCAATGTTCAAGAATATCGAGACCATGACCGATGTGACGGCGATACCCACCCCTATTTCGATGCCGAGGGTTCCGAGCGCCCTTGCCTTTGCCTGATGAACGGGAAGAATATTGTGGAGGATGCCGTAATCGAGGTAGTTGGCTCCGAGTATGAGGCAGATCAGTCCGATACCCGCAAATATCAGTACTCCGGTAGAGCAAAGTATTGTATTCAGCTTTTCCTGCATCTTCCTTTTTACCTCTCCGATGTCATAAGCGATAAACATCATGATGAAGCTCGCCCCGAGTATGCACCCTCCCTGAAAACCGCCGCCGGGGCTGTAGTGCCCATGGGCGATCACGTAGAGCGCGAATAGTTGTATGGGAGGAATGAGTAACCTGCAGATTGTTTCTATGGTGACGTCCGGATATCGCTCTTTCATTTGACCCTCCTGAGCAGCATGATACAGACAACTCCCGCGGTGAAGATCACTGTCGTCTCACCGAGCGTATCATAGCCCCTGTAATCGGCAAGCACCGAGGTGACGGCGTTCGGCGTTGCGGTTTCCTCAAGCGTTTTTTCGATATACCTTGGGGAGACATGTGAATTCGGAGGAGAGTTCGGGTCACCCCAGTTGGGCATGTCCACCGTGCCGTAAATCAAGAGCGCGCCCGTGAAGAGAACCACGATAAAAGCGAAGAATTTCAATCTTTTGTCCTCCGCGTCGTTTGGTATATGAAGCCGATGAAGAAGGCTGTACTGATCCCGGCTCCGACGGCGGCTTCGGTGAATGCGACATCAACAGCTCCCATTTCGGACCAAAGAAGGCACATGAGGAAGCTGTAAGCGCCGAGGAGAATCGCGGAACTCAGGAGATCTTTCACGGAAATCGCCGCGATGGCGCTGATGACAACGAGGATGAGAAATACGATGTCCAGTTGCCAGATCATTCCGCTCTCCGCTCTCTCGTCCAGGGTTCGAATCCGCAGTCCATGCCTGCCTTTGCGATCGCATGAGTTGCGGTCGGATTTGCCACAAAGATGAAGACAGCGATGAACATGATCTTCAGGCTCACCAACACGGCAGAGAGGGTAAAACCATAATGCAAATTGTATAGAGCCAGAGCGGTTACCGTGAGGAATGCACCCATGGTGTCGCCTTTTCCGGTCGCCTGCATCCTGCAGTAGAAGTCAGGCATGCGAAGAAGACCCACCGTAGCCGTGAAGAAAAAGAAAATCCCTATTGCAAAGAGAAATAATGAGAACGCTGTTATCATTTCTGTGCCTCCCGCTCCAGATGGTATTTGTGTCCCGGGATTAAGCTCTTCCTCGTGCGGAAGAACTTAGCGGCAGAAATTGTGGCGAGAAAGTTGAGGAGGGCATATGCAAGAGCGATATCTACAAACATGTCCACTCTTTCATAAATGAAACCCATAAGGAGAAGAATAACCGTCGTCTTTGTCCCGATGACACCGGTGCCGACGATCCTGTCGAGCACTGTAGGACCGGCTATCGTGCGGTACAGGCAGAGCAGTGTCAGGAACCCCAGGGCAAGGCCGGCGCCTATAAAAAAATTTTGCATCTAATCCTCCTCAAATACATGAGCGATTTTCCTTTCCATGGCCCCGCCCATGAGGTCGTCAGCAACTTTCTGGTCCAGGCAGTGGACATAATACTGTCCGTCGACGATGTCGGTTGTGATCGTGCCGGGAGTCAGCGTAATCGAGTTCGAGAATGTCGTCAGTGCAATGTCTTTTTTCAGTCTGCTCTTATACCACACGAATTTCGGGTCAATGGGCAGACTAGGATTCAAAACTATCTTGGCGACATGAATATTCGAGAGGATAATCTGGTACATGAGCCAGGGGATGTAGAACAGAAACCTGATCGACTCTGTGAGAAGCTGTGATGTAATTCTCTCGCGCTTAAATAACAAATCGTGCGACATGAACGTGACAATACCGCATGAGATGACGCCAAGTGCAAGGTGAAAGGCATCGAGCATCCCGGACCAGATTACCCAGTGCGCAAAGAGCAGGATAAATACAATAATGTATCGCATTCTGTGGTCACACCATGTTGACGTGCACTATCTGATCCCCAGCAATGGCAGATCCGGCCAGGCAGTCAGCGGCCAGTAGAGGCCCGCTCCTATCGCAACGACAATCAGACATGCTATTGCCCACGGGATCGCAACCTTTATGAAGTCAAGCTGGCTGAAGTAGCCTGTGCCGTAGGCGATGAGCGTCGGCGGACAACCGATGACGAGCATGATGAATGAGGTCGCTATGGGTGCCGACAGGGCCACTGCCGCCTCGGGTATCCCGAGATTTTGCGCCATGGGTATCGTAACCGGCAGAATGAGGGCTGTGGCTGCCGCATTGCTCATGAAACTCGACATGACCGCACCGAGAAGGCCCGCGCCGAAAAAGACGATTATCCAACTCTTTCCCTCAAGCATCGGCAGGAATTGCATCGCTATCCATTTCCCTGCTCCCGTGTCGAGCATCGCGACGCCCAGCGAATATCCCGCGCCGAAGACAATCCATGTCTCCCATGGAAATTTGGATATGACAGTTTTAAAACTGACGAGCTTGAAGCCGAAAACAAGAGTGAGAGCGACGACGGCAATCACGCTGTAGTGTATCTTCGTCAAATCGGTAACGCTCCATAAAGCGAAGGCGAATGCAAACGCTGCAATGACACCCTTCTGTTTCCCTGTCATAGGGGGCAGTTTTTCAGTGGCAATTGATGCAGGTATTTCCTTTACCTTTGGCGGCATGATGAGATAGACTACCACCCATGATGTTATCGCAGTTAAAATGGCGAGCGGAAAGTTTCTTATTGCGAATTCCATGAATCCCATCTCATAGCCCGTTACCTTTGCGAGGACCTCAACCATGACAGGACCTCTCCCGCCCCCGAGGAGCGTCCCAAATCCGCCTGCCGATGCGGAGAGTGCGATGAGCAGGATAAAGAACTTACTGAGATTAGTGCTCTTCTGGGGCGTAATGCCCATGGCGGCAAAGACGGGAAGAAAGCTGAAAATGAGGATAATGGTTATTGTGGCATCGTGGAATACCGTCGAAAGGATTGTGGCTGATATTGCCACAAAAAAACTCAGTTTCTTCACGTTCGTTCCGGCCACCTTGAGTATCCCATGGAGAATTCTCTTCGCCACACCCGCTTCATTCAAAATTACGCCGAACATCATGATCATGAGCACGAACATGACGGCAGGGCTTGCATAGGCCTCCCATGCTTTTGAAGTCGGTTGGATTTTGAATAGAATGAGTCCTCCCCCGACGATGAGCGCAGTGACGCCGACGGGGATAGCCTCGGAAACCCACAAGATTATCACTGTTACGAGGAGAGCGAGAAACTTATGACCCTGGGGAGAAAGCCCCGAGGGAGTTGGGAGCATGGCCAAAGAAATACCAGCTGCGAGCGCAATGAGAATACTAATGATAATTGATTTCTTGGACTTTACTTTTTCTTCGATTTCATGCTCCTCTATTTCAGGAGCCACCACGATTTCGGCCGGCGGTTCCGGAAGGCCTGCGGCGGGTTTCGACTTGTTTGGGTTTTCTGCCATCGTTGTTATACCTCCTTAATCCATGAGTGCACTCGAAATTTCATCGAATACTTCGAACATCTTGACGACTCCGACCAATTTTTTCCCATCTTCGAGTACCGGCAGGATAGACGTGTTTTGGTGGATCATTCTGAACGCGGCCTTCGCGATGGAGTCGGATGGTAACACGTAGGCCTTCGCGGGAACCATGATATCGCTGACAGGCATTTCCGCGCGTTTTTTTGCTTCTTCATTGAACATCGTCGCCTCGTACGTGGCGAGGGCGTCTTCAATGTCCGCGCCCGCGAACTCGGTCATAATCTGTGGTGTGAGCAGTTTCGGTTCGAGCCCTTCCAAAATATCCCTGATCGTAACGGTTCCCATGAGGTTGTATTTCTCATCGAAGACCAGTATTGCTAAAGGGTGGTAACATTTTTCGGGACCCATGAGCGTCTTCTTGATTATTACGATAGCTTGTTTGATCGTGAACCAGTAAGGGATATGGGGATACTCAAAGACGTCGACCATGATTTCTTTCACTGTTTTCTTGTGTTTCATAATGCCTCCTCATTTATCAGAGATGTCAACTTTTCCCCCGATTTTTTATTTCCGGATTCCCGGCTTCACTCCGGTTTCCTTTCCACTTCTATAAAAAAACGAAATCTATCGGAACGTTTGACAGTTCGCGTGTACTTTACGAGCGTGTTGCCGGAGTACGACTGTTGAGTGAAAAGAAGTGCAGCCGCCCCTTCGGGAAGATTGAGGAGTGAGCCTTCTTCTTTTGTGACATGGGTCAACTCAATATAACTCTTGGCTCTCGTAATGCGTATCCCGCATTTTGACTCGAGAAGCTCAAGGATAGAATTCCTCTCTACGTCCAGATCTAGAAGATGGGGGCAGATATGGTATGGGATGAACGTCTCTTTTACCAGCACCGGATCATTGTCGATCGAACGCAACCTTTTTAAATAAATGACGTGCCTGTCTTCAGGGATATTCAGTAGGATATCGAGATCGTCGGTCGGCATCATCATCGTGCGCGCGAGCAGCTTCGTCGAAAAAGCAATGCCTTCCTCGAACATGAGTTCTTTGAAGCTGGTGAGCAGCGTCAGTCCGGTCGATATGACCTTCTTACATATAAAGGTGCCTTTGCCCTGTTGGCGCTTGAGTAAACCTTGCTTGGCAAGTTCAAGAACAGCGGTCCTAACCGTTGATCTGCTCACCTGGTAAATTTTGCAGAGTTCCTCTTCAGTGGGTATTTGTGAGCCGATAGGCCATTCACCTGACTGAATTTTATTTTTCAGTATCTCAACGAGCTGGATATAGAGCTTTTGGGAGTGTTCCCTTCGAATCAGTTCTTCCAAATTAGTAAATCCTCACAATGTAATGTAATGATGAAATCATAGTAACAATTATTTATGATGCGGTATTAAGTTATTTTATTATGATGATCATGTCAAATTTTAAATTCTGATAAAACAATAAGTATAAGTTATATCATCATATCCATATTTAACAAAATAACTTATCACAATTATTCCGAAATCTGAAAGTAGCACCTATTCACCGTCTTGATGGGCCGGGTCATGGGTAGTGTTTTTCGGGTGCCGGTGTTTCTTCTGCGTCTAGCCTTTTTTCGAAATATTTTTCGGGGATACCCTATATTTAGTTGACCTGTGAAGGAGTGGCTCCCCCGTGGCATAATCCACGGTAATCCAATAATTCAATTAAGAAAGGAGCCACAGAGATGGAGGAGACCACACGGAAGAGGAAAAAAGCAATAGGTGGATTCAAAGAGGCGAGCGGGAGGGAATGGATGTAGGAGCAGTTATACCGGATATATATGAGAGCGGGAAGCAGGGCTTTGGTTCGATGATGGTGAATCTGGGCAAGATGATGGCGGAAACGATCATGTACATAGACCGGGAAGAGGTGGCCGGGCCGGATTATGCGCCTTTAAGCCCGATGTGCGGAAATGGGCGAGCCGGGGGGGCTCTGTGTATATTGGTGATCAGAAAATCAAGAAGGTGGCGCACCCTCGGCTTCGGGGACCACAGGGAGAGATCACGCTGAGGAGCTATGAGAAGATGAAGGAACTCCGAAGATTCTCAGAGGAGTTGGTGGAGAAAGTGCTGAGGGGCATCTCGTGCCGGAGATACAATGAGACGGTGCTGGAGGCGGCGCAGGCCTTTGGCGTATCAGCCAGCGCGGTGTCTGCGCATATCATTGAGGCGACGGCGAAGAAACTTCAGGGGGTTAAGGGACGGTCCTTATCGTCCTTCGATCCGTGTGCGGTATTTCTTGACACCGTTCATCGGGGCGGGGAGGCGTTCATCGTAGGGCTGGGTATTGAGGTGAAGGGGAGAAAGATGGCGTGTGGGTTTTGGCAGGGGGCGACGGAGAACGACGAGATCTGCGAAGAGCTGATTGCCGACATGGAGAGGCGGGGGTTAAAGATTTCCAGAAGAATGATCTGGGGTACGGGTGGCGGCTCGGGGATTATCAAGGCGCTCAAGGAGCGTTTTGGCAAGAAACTGATTCATCAGCGCTGCACACTACACAAAGACCGGAACATCCAGAAGCACCTGGCAAAGAAATACCGGAAGGGGGCCCACCGGCGGTTCAGGACGGCCATGGAGCGGAACAGCGATGAAGATGCCCGGCAGATGCTTCTGGAGATGGAGAAGTGGCTCAGGGGAATCAACGAGTCAGCGGCAGATTCGCTGCGGGAGGCATTTGAAGAAATTCTTACGTTGCATCGGCTGAAGATCCCCGGCCTTCTGAGAAAGACGCTCCATTATCGCAGAGGCGGGATGACTCAGCGGTGGCTGGCAGCTGTTCTTCTGTATGCGGAACGGATATGTCCCCCATTTTTTATACCAGTTTAAGTGCAGATTTCTGCTAACAGTTCACCTGGAGATTTGACCCTTCGTTTTTAGATATTGCACTGGCGATTTATTGCCACGTGCCGAGTGTCGACGAATTTGATTATAATACCTAATCCTATCGTTGACAACTTTTTCTAAGGCTGCGAAATCTTCGTGCTCCCAAAACAATAGGCGATTCTCTGATTTGAATCTGCCATTGAAAGACTCCATATGCACATTTCCTTTGGCTCCGTTTTCGGAATACGAAACGCGTGCTTTGCCTTGTATAACTATTTCATAGAGCCAGTGGTGGCCTGTATATACACTGTCTTGGTCATGATGAATAATGATATCCTTTAGCTTTCGTCCATATCTTCGGAGTGTAGCGGCTGCTTTTCTCCATGCCTTCAGCGCCAATTCAGTATCCGCACGCTCTCCTAATGCATGCCCTGCAGCAAGCTTGCTTTGATGATCAAGGATCAGCATCAATTGAGCCTTAGCTTTGCCCCTCTGAAATACAAGCTCGGTAAAGTCTGTATACAGAACATCGAAATCATCAATCGTATCAAGCGAGATGACAAGATTGATGTGTGAACCAGCTTCATTCAGAATGCTCCGGACCGGGCTAGGTTTCGGCTTTCGAATTCTTCTAAGCACCGATAAATTCCAGTCCTGGTGCAACTTCTCGATGACCTTATGATTGATATGGATACCATGGTCTCGAAGCTCTGCTGTTGTTCTGTGTATCCCGTATTCAGGATGTGCGCGTGCGATAGCAAACAATGGCCTCCGCAAATACCCATATTTTTCTGCATATGGCTGTCTTTGCTGAGCGTAATACCAGGTCCTTTTGTTCAATCCAACTGCTCGTAATACACGATTGAGGCCATACATGTCTTTAAATGCCCGCACCAGCTCTATTTTTTCCTCCCGGGTGAGCTCCCGGCCAAGAAGTTTTTTAAAAGGGCTATCTCTACCTCTTTATGGCCGATTAATCGCTCCAGATCCTGGATCTTCTTCTCGTATTCGTGCAGCGTGTTCTGTTGTCCGAATATCTCCGGTCCTTTTTCTATCAGTTCCTTTTTCCAGTGAGTAATGGTGATCGGATGGACTCCATACATCTTGGCAATCTGCCCAATGTTCTTCGTACCTCTGAGTACTTCTAATACCACCTGAAATTTGAATCTTGACGTGTACCTCTTGCCATGTTTTTCAGACACCATCAAAGCCTCCTTTGAAGGGCTTTCTTCCAGATGACGATGCCTGTTATCTTACGAAATATTTAGCACTATGGGTGGTATAAATTTTGGGGGAAGCTACCCGAAGCGATATCCATTCTCCGTAAAGTACGAAGGTTGGAAGAAGACAGTTTTAGCATATTGGTTAGCCGCGAAAAACCTTTTGGCCTTCGCACATACTTCAAGGATTTTTCACCTGTTGAATTTGAGAGTAGCGTCAAGTTATACACCTACAACAAGATTGGCTATATCAGCCGTTCTCAAATTCTACAAAACCATTCCTGGGTAGATAAGTATAAAGTATTTATCTCTAGGGCTTATGGGGAGCGAATCGCCTCTTCTTATTGGGTGCTGGGAAAGCCGTTTCTAGGGGAACCTGGCACTTGCTGTACCGAGACATACCTTGTAATTGGACCCTGTGAATTTCGTACCGAAGCAACAAACATCATCACGTATATCCGCACTCGCTTTTTTAGATTTCTGGTACTACTTAACAAGCCAAGCCAAGATGCGCCTAGCAGAGTATACTCGCTCGTTCCAGTGCAAGACTTCAGCGAACCCTGGTCTGATGAGATGCTTTACAAGAAGTATGGATTGGATCAAGAAGAAATCGCGTTCATCGAAAAGATGGTTCGCCCAATGGATAACGGAGGGACTAAAGATGCCCGCTGACTTCTTCCCGCCCCGCCCGGCGGTCACGCCCAAAATCTACGCCTATGAGGACACGCACCCGCAGTATGCGGGCTTGCTCAAGGTGGGCTACACCACCAAGAGCGTCCAGGAGCGGGTGGCGGAACAATACCCGACGGCCTGGCCCGGCGAGCCGCCCTACCGCATCGTGCTGGAGGAGCCGGCCATTCGCAGCGACGGCACCTTCTTCACCGACCGCGAAGTCCACAAAATGCTGCGCATCAACGGCATTCCCAACCTCGGAGGGGAGTGGTTCCGCTGT
>OGCI01000407.1_pt1 | contig 51115 bp, 46 predicted proteins | sample 1570021 | NCBI WGS metagenome assembly OGCI01 (sample SAMN06264664, study PRJEB24512) | hot springs metagenome | isolation source: Hot spring water | place: South Africa: Tshipise | collected 2015-06-21
TGGAAGCCGCGCATCCCGGCCGCATAGTGGTCCTCGACCTCTACAGCACGCTGGCATCCCCGGGCGGCTGGCTGCGGCCCGAGTTCGCCCTGGACCCCTACGACTCCCACCTCAACGACGCCGCCTACGATGCCCTGGACCCGGCCCTCGCGCAAGCGCTCGAGGAGCTCTGACTGCCCCGATTCGTAAACACGCTCGCATGCGAACGCCGCTGCATCCACACCCACCGCCTTCGGGCAAGACGGCATCTTCCTCCCGGGGATGGGTCTCGCGCGAGAGCGAGCGGACGGCCAGTCCCCGGCGCTCTCCGTGGCAAGCCGGTTGCGCGGCTTCGGGAGCGAGGGGGCGCCGTAAACCCATCCCCTGACGTGGACCGCATTCATAGACTGGGGCGCTGGCCTACGGGGGTTTTACCTTCGGCCATGGACCCACCGCCCGTAGACCTTACCCGGGCTTGCGCAACCGTCCCGCAACGTGGGGTATAATCTCGGCAGCGTCCTCGAACGGGGGTTCCGCCATCCCGGCACTCCCGTTGCGCGAGCCTCCTGGGCAGGCTGGCCACGGAGCTCATGCACGCACACGCGAATTTGCCGGAAAATATCGGGATGCTGGGTGACGGTCTTCCGGCCTCCCGTGGGGCTTCCCGTGGGGTTACTCATGGGGCTTATCACGGCCGGTCCGCAGCACCGGGAAACCGTCGCAAGAAGGAGGTCTGAAATGTGCGCGACGCATAACGTCGAGAAGTTGGACCACGTGGCCTTCGCCGTCAAGGATAAGGATCTGGCCACCGCCTTCCTGACCAAGGTCCTGGGCGCGAAGGAAGTCATGGATATGGAATGGGGTGGCTTCCGCTTCACCTCTTTCCTGCTGGGCTCGGGAAGCATGCTGGAGCTGGTTTACTCGCCGGACCCCGACAACTTCGTCAACCGTTTCATCGCCCGGCGCGGGGAGGGGCTGCACCACCTCACCTTCAAGGTAAGCGACCTGGAGGGGACGGTGGAGCACCTGCGCGGTCAGGGTCTGAACCCCTTTGACATCAACACCTCCAATCCATTGTGGAAGGAATGTTATCTCCATCCCCGGGAGGCGCTGGGAACCATCGTGCAGTTCGCGGAGTTCCCCGAGGAGGAATGGGCCGAGGTCTGGGCGCAGACGCAGAAGCAGCCGCCCCTCGCATGAACTCCCCGCGGAGCGGCGGCAGGCACCGTCCTTTGCTCTCAAGCCATAAAAACGTGCCCCGCAGGCCGTTGCTCCCATCCCCCGCGCTCAGTCCACGGGGCGGAACTGGTGGAGCGCCAGCCCGTCCGGCGAAGTCCAGGGGCTGAATGAAACCCGCTGCCCGATGCGCAGGCTCTCGTAGGGCGCGTCGATGCGGGTGAATATGTTTCCAACTCCTTCCAACTCTACCAGGCCCAGCACATCGGGCTTGATGCAGCGGATGGCCGCCTCCTGCCAGGTGAAGGCCAGCAAGGTGCCCTCGCGTGGCAGGTCCACCCATTCCAGGTCCTCCCCCAGGCAACGCGGGCATAAGACGCGGGGCGGGTAATGCGTCTCCCCGCAGGCCCTGCAACGCGTGGTCTGGAACTTCCCCTCCGCGAGGCGGGAGAAGAACTCCCCGGCGGCGCTGTCCTGGATATACGGCTTGGTGTCCATTCTACCCTCCTGCCCTCACGCCGGCCTTCTTTCAAGCGCCATCATCATCATCTCGCCCCTGCCGTTTCTCCGTCCCAGACATATCCGCGGTTTGACCCCAAGATATGTCTGTGAACGGTGTTCATGGTGCCTGCCGGTCGAGTACCATGACCACGGAGCCGTTGATGAAACCCTGCTCCGTGTGTACCAGCCCGATGGAAGCCCCCGGCCTCTGCCGTTCACCCGCCTCCCCACGCAACTGGCGTACCACCTCGGTAATCTCCAGCAGAGGGGTGACATAGGCCGGGTGCCCCAGGGAAAGCCGGCCCCCGCTGGGATTGAGTAGCACCTCCCCGCCGTGGGTCGTCCTGCCCTCCTTCACCGCCGCGGGAGCCTCTCCCCTTGCGAAGAACCCCAGTTCCTCGTACATCATCAGCTCCAGCCCCGCGAAAGCGCCGTAGACCTCGGCGACGTCGACGTCCCCGACGCGGTAGCCGCTCTCCGCCAGAGCCGCCTCGGCCGCCCTCTCCACGCATGGGAAGCGGGATATCTCTCCCCGGTAGGGGTGAAAGCTGGTGGGGTCGTGGGACTCGGCGACGGAGGCTACGCGCGCAGCCCTTTCGCTTTCCCGCAGCATCTCCCCGCTGACCAGTACCACCGCCGCGGCGCCGTCGTGCATCTCCGAGCTCTCCAGGCGGTGGATGGGAGGGGATACCTGCGGGCTGGAAAGAACCTTCTCAAGGGTGATGGGTTCCTTGTAGGCGGCCTGCGGATGCCGCAACGCATGCTCCCGCAAGAGAACGGCCACCCGCGCGACATCCTCCGGTTCCACCCCGCATTCGTGCATGTAACGCTGCACGGCCATGGCGTAGAAGGGCAGGGGGCTTATGACCCCGTAGGCCGCCTGGTAGGAGTCGTAGAGGGAATTGGCGCTCATGATGAGGTGGAAATAGCTGAATACGTCCTGCTGGATGACCTTCTTGGGCACCTCCCTCTGCGCCGCGAAGACCAGGCAGGACCTTATTCTCCCTGCCCGCACGCGCTCGTAGGCTGCGTGGACCGCGGCGGTGCTCGAGTTGCCCCCGCTGTCCACGTCCATCATGAAATCGGCGGTGATGCCCAGGTAATCGGCCATCCTCTGGCTGGCGAACTTGCGGCTTTCCGCCATGTAACCGTGGGGTGTGGACGCGATGCCCTCTATGTCGCGGGGCAGCAGTCGCGCATCCCGCAATGCCTCCACACAGACGCGCGCCCCCAGCTCGTGGGCATCGAGCTCGTGCCAGCCCACGTCGGCCATGGATACGCCCGCGATATAAACCTCGTTCATGCCATCGTCCCTTCCGCCACGCCCTCGCATCCGCCTCCGGCGTAAGGGCAGCGCGAGCCTCGCACGGCCCTGCCGTTCAGCCCTGCCGTTCACCGCCGGTGCCGTCCCCTCGCCGCGCCTTTGTCCCGCCAGAGGCGCGCCACGGCCATGTGTTACGCCGTCGCGGTTCGGGGAAACATATAGATTATACAATATGCGCCAACACCTTGCCTTGCTCGCAAGCCGGGGTACCTTCACCGGGAAGCTGCGGAGGGAGTGGATGAGCATGGGAGACCTGAAAAAGATCGTGGTCATAGGGGGAGTGGCCGGGGGCGCCACCGCCGCCTCCAAGGCCAGGCGCTGCTGCGCGGACGCGGAGATCGAGATCTACGACCAGGACGAGTTCATCTCATATGCCGGGTGCGGCCTTCCCTATTTCATCGGGGGCCATTCCCCCAACTGGCGACGGCTTCTTGCCCGCATGCCGGATGAGTTCGCGAACAGGCAGAACATCCGCGTCTTCCTGCGCCACCGCGTCAACTCCATCGACGCCGCGAACAAGCTCGTACGGGTGGTGGACCTCGAAGGTGTCAGCGAGTTCTCCATCGAGTACGACCGGCTGATCATCGCCACAGGCGCGGTGCCCCTCGTCCCTCCCCTGCCGGGAAAAGAGCTGGACGGCGTCTTCGTGCTGCGCAGCTTAAAGCACGCGCTGGAGATGAAATCCTTCATCGACCTGCAGGCTCCGCACAGGGTGGCTATCGTGGGGGGAGGGGCCATCGGAATGGAGATGTGCGAGGCGTTGCGCCGGCTGGGGATGGAGGTCCACCTGGTGGAGCTCGCGGACCATGTCCTGCCCCCCATGGACGCAGACCTCGCCCTCAGGCTGGGTGAACACCTGGAGAAACGAGGCGTGGTCCTGCACCTGGGAGAGAAGGTGGAGGGCATGGAGGGAAAGAGGGACGGCAGGGTGGCCCGCCTCATCACCTCCCGGGGGAGCTTGGAGGCGGATATGGTGCTTCTCTCCATCGGCATACGTCCCGCCAGCGAGCTGGCCAGACAGGCCGGCATCGCGCTGGGAGCGAGGGATGCCATCCGCGTGGACGAGTCCATGCGCACCAGCGCTCCCGACGTGCTGGCGTGCGGCGACTGCGCCACCACCTTCCACATGGTCGCGGGCAGTGAAAGCTGGGTGCCCATGGGATCCACCGCCCGCAAGCAGGGGAGGGTCGCGGGGGAGACGGCCTCCGGCAACCAGGCCTCCTTCCCGGGAGTCCTGGGCACCTTCATCCTCAAGGCCTTCGAGATGACCGCCGGCAAGACGGGGCTCGGCGTTTCGGAAGCGGTGGAGGTGGGTTTCCCGGCGGAGTCCGTGACGCTCGAGGACAGCACGTTCCCAGCCTATTACCAGGCCGGCCCGCGCATGACCGCCCGCGTCACCGTGGAAAAGGGCTCGGGGCGCATCCTGGGAGCCCAGGTGCTGGGGGATTTCGCGGCACAGGTGGACAAGCGCCTGGATATCCTGGCCGCCTGCACCGCGGCCCGCCTCACCGCGAGCGACCTCTCTTCCCTGGACCTGGCTTACGCCCCTCCCTACAGCCACCCCCTCGACCTCCCCATCGTGGCCGGGAACCTGGCCGAGGCCCGGGTGCTGGGAAAGGAGTGCACCTGCACCGTAGAGGGCCTGGAAGACTGAGCATCGCCGGGGACCGTTGGATTGTTGCCGGGGCTTCGCACGCGGGCGCGCTAATACATGAACGGGGTCAGGCCCCGTTCAGGCCCCGTTCATGCCCGGGAAGGTCTGGGGGCTTCGTGCCGGTGATGACGCGGTACCCGAACTCGCCGGGGGGGACGGGGAAGACCTCCAGGTCCGCGAAGCCCGCCCGCGCCAGGGCCTTCCGCCAGACCCCTTCAGTGGTGAAATGCTCGCCGTCCTCGGTGAGCACGGCGGGAATATCCCCCAGGTGGAGGAGCATGGTCCGGTAAGCGCCGTGCTCCCGGTCATAAAGGGATTTTCCTACCATTTTATGGATAATATCGCGGCAGCGCTCCGGGTCCTCCGGCGGCGCGTCCACGTCGCAGAACATGTCCGCATAAACCAGGCGCCCGCCGGGGCGCAGCACGCGGGCCAGCTCGCGGGCGCAGCCCTCTCTCTCGCCAGGAGGCACGTGGTGCAGGGCAAGGTTGGAGAGCACGGCGTCTACGTAAGCCTCGGGAAAGGGTATGGCGGTTGCTGTCCCCCTACGCACCCTCGCGCCTCGCACCTTTCCGAGCTTACGCTCGCAGCGTCGCACCATCTTCTCCGAGGGATCCACGCCCAGTATCTCGGCCCCGGGGTACATCTCCACCAGGCGGAAAAGGAGCGCTCCCGCGCCGCATCCCAGGTCCAGGACCGTCTTTCCGGAAAGGTCCCCGGCGAGATCGATCACCATGCGCAGCGCCTCCGCGTAGACGGGATCGCCGTCGAAGAGGCTCTCGTAATCGCCCTCGTAACTGTCCCAGAATCCCATGGCTCAACCCATAACCTCAGCTGCCGCGGTAGGCGCGGGAAAGCTCCACCACGCGGCGGTACTCCTCCAGCTGCCGCCCCCTTTCCGCCTCGTCCCAGCCCAACTCGCCGCCCAGCAACTCCGCCACCCTCGCGGCGCAACCCAGTCCCTGGTCCCTGTCATCGTAAAAGACGAAGCTGCGGCGCACCATGAAATCGCTCAGCCCGACGACCATCTCCTCGCGCGCCGCGTAGACCACCTGGGCCTCGATGTAAGGGATGCCCTCGCCCAGCCTGCGGGCAAGAGCGGGTTCCCCGGCCAGCATATCCAGCACGCGCAGGGCACCCGTTCCCAGCAGCTGCAGCCTGGCGATAACGTCGTCGTCGAGGCGGATTTCCCTGGCAAGCCTTTCCAGCCGCTTGGGGAAATCCACGTCGCCGCTGCCGAAAACGGGGGCTTTCTTCGTCGTGCACCTGGCCACGCCCGCCACCCCATGTCTCTCCGCCAGGCGGCGCGCCGCCAGGTCGACGAGCTCCTGGGCCATGGAGCGCGCGGTGGTCAGCTTCCCTCCGGCGATGGAGATCAGGCCGGAGTGGCTTTCGTAGATGGAATGCTCTCGCGACACCTGGGATTCCTTGACGTCCCTGCCGCCGCCTTCCACCACCAGGGGGCGTAGCCCCGCGTAGGTGCTGAGCACGTCATCGTAGGTGAGCTGGGCGCGGGGAAGGGCGCGGTTGGCGGCCTCCAGGATGTAGTCCACGTCCTCGCAGGATGCGTGTATGTCGTCGTAATCGCCCTCGTAATCGGTATCCGTGGTGCCGATGATGGTGAAGTCCCGCCAGGGTATGACGAAGAGCATGCGCTTGTCGGCGGGAGAGAGGATGGGCATTGCGTTGTAGGCCTTGACCCGCCTCCAGGGGACCACCACGTGCGCCCCCTTGGTGGGTCGCAGCTTGGGCGCCGCCCCGGGATCGTCCAGGCGGCATATGTGATCCGTCCAGGGCCCGGTGCAGTTGAGAACCACCCGGGCCTCGATGTCGAACTCGCTCCCCCCGACCTCGTCCCGCGCCCGCACGCCGCAGACATGGTCGCCGCGGCGCAGGAAGTCCACCACCCGCACGTAACTCAAGCAGCACGCCCCCTCCAGGTGGGCGGACTGCAGGTGCGAGAGGGTGAGGCGGGCATCGTCGGTAGAGCAGTCGTAGAACTGGCCGCCTCCCTTGAGGCGCTCCCGGTCCAGCTCCGGCTCCACCTCAAGGATGCGCCGGGAACCGTGTAGCTGGTGGTTCTGCACGTTGCGGAAGAGGGCAAGGATGTCGTAGAGCCACAACCCGGCAGCGATCATGAAAAGGGGGTTCTTGTCCCCTTTGTACACCGGGAAGATGAAGGACTGCGGCCATACCACGTGGGGGGCATTGTGCAGGAGGCGCCGCCTTTCCCTGCAAGCCTCGAAGACCAGCTTGAAATCGAAGAGCTCCAGGTAACGCAACCCGCCGTGCACCAGCTTGGAGGAACGGGAGCTGGTGCCAAAAGCCCAGTCGTTCTTCTCCACTATGGCGGTGGAAAGCCCCCTGCGCGCCGCGTCGCGCGCCGCGCAGGCGCCGGTGATGCCTCCCCCCACGACGAGCACATCGAAGACGCGCGCCTGCGCCCGTTGCAAGTTCTCCTTCCTCTGCTGCATCGAAAACATCGTCTCTTGCTCCTCCCCTTGTACTCGTCGATCCCTCCCGTGGCTTTCCAGGCTCTTCCGCGGCGCCTCACGCAGTCACGCGGCCCTGTCTTGCCGAGGCCGCGGAAGAAGCGCATCCCGGCGTCAATCGCCGCGCATCCCGTAACCTTTCAGCCCGCAGAACGCAAGGCTGCGGGCATGCTCGCCTTCAATGGCTGTCGATATCCTCCGCGAGCCGCAGGAACTCCAATTTTCTCAGCGGATGGTGCCCCATGAGAACCTTCAACTGGTGCGCGTCGCGAAAACGCTTCTCCTGCCCGTAATCCCGCATGTAACCGTTGCCCCCCAGGAGCTGCACGCCGTCCGAGACTACCTGGCAGGCCATGTCCTGCACCTGGAGGGCCGCCGCCCGCGACGATACCTCCCACCCCGGCTTCCCCTCCGCCATCTCCTGCATGACCGCGGCCAGGAGCATCTCCCCCGTGCGGCAATGGAGCGACATCTGGGAGAGGATCATGCGCACCTCCGACCAGTTGATGATCTCCCGTCCCCCCTGCACCCTCTGCCTCGCGTACTGCAGGGCCTCCCGTAAGGAGCCTTTCATCACCCCCAGCGACATGGCCGCGGCGGAAACCGCGAGGAGATCCGCGGCGGACCCGTAATACCTCGCCCCCTCACCCGGTTCCCCGACCAAGCTGGAGACCGCTCCCTTCATGACCAGGTCCACTCCCGGGCAGGAACGCAGGCCGAGGCTCAGCACGGCGGGACCAGCCTCCACCCCCTCCCCTCCCAGTGGACACAGGAAAAAGGAAAAGCCTTCCACGCCCATGGTGCGCGCGGGAAGGAGGGCCCACGCCGCCATGCTTCCCAGGACCACGAAATCCGCCTTTCCCGTCAGGAGGTAATTCCCATCCTGCTTTTCGGCCCGCAATCCCCGTGCCGTCTCTCCCGGCGCATCGAAGGAGGGGAAGGCGACGAGGGGAAGGCGACCTTCCGCCGTCCCTCCCTCCGCGGCCTTGGCCTTCAGCTTGTCCAGGACATCCGCCCGCCCCGCCTGCAGGATCACCATCTGCGACAAAGAATGGGTGAAAACGGCCCCCGCGAATGCGGCGTCTTCCATGGAAAGATTTTCCAAGATAAGATTAAGGGCTCGCAGGTTTGCCGGCGCCTCCTCCCCATCCTCCTGCAGCAGGGAGAAGAAGCCCAGCTCCTCACCCTTGCGCAGCAGATCCAGGTCCAGGGGCGCGAAGGGGTGCGCGTCACGCTCTTCCCTGCCGGTCCGCAGCTCCCGCAAGGCGAATTCGCAGGACATCCTCTCCAGCAGTTTCCATTCCTCGCTTCTCTGGCTCGTCATATCCAAGGTCCCCCCTCTACCGTTTTTCCGGACCCTTATCCCCGCGTGCAACTAATCTACCTCGGCAGGCTTCACCGGCTTTATCTCGTATACCTTTTCCCCGGGCCCTTATCCCCGCGTGCAACAGAAACGCGCGGCGTAAAGGCCCGGGCGCTGCCCGCGACGTCGGCCGTCATCCGCCATCCCGACCTCAGCCACCGCCTCCCCCCGCATGTTCGCTCATTCCTCGAAAGCCCTCACCCCGGGCAGCGACCGCCCGATGAGGCAGTTGAAGAGGTTCAGCCGGTTAAGCTGGTTTGTTCCCTCGTAGATCTGCAGGAGCTTGCAATCCCTCAGGTGCTTCTCCGCCCCCTGGTCGAAAAGCACCCCCGCTCTCCCCATGAGATCCAGGGCAAGCTGGCAGTTGCGCAACCCGAAATCCGAGGCGGCGAACTTGGACAGGGAGGCCCAGCCCGAGGTGCGCTGCATCTCCTCGTCTTTCTGGCCGTCAAGGCATATCTTGCGGAAGAGCCAGGTCACCGCCCCCAGGTTCAAGAAGGGAGCTACCACCGAGTCCATCATCTTCCTCGGGGTGAGCTTGAGGATATAGAACATGGGCTTCCACTGCAGCACCTTGAACATGCCGTAAAGGGAATTCGCGTAGTTGGTCTCCACGTAGGAAAGCCTCGCCAGCGCCACGTTCTTGTACATCTCTGCGAGCAGGCAGCGCGCCCATTCCTGGTCGATGAGCCTCTTGCCGCCCACCTCCGTCTCCACCGCGAAGCGCAGGGCCTCCTCGTAAGCGCCCCGCGCCACGCCGGTGGCGAATCCCGCTACCCCGGCGCGGGAGGTCGAGAGCACGTAGTGGATAACCTGCGAGGTGTATTCCGGCACCGACCTCCTGGGCCTTCCCAGCCAGCGGACCATCCTATCCATGTAGCCGTAATCGAAGCATACGTTCTCCTCGGGGACAAAGCAGTCCTCGAAGATCAACTCGCTCGCCGGGCAGGCCCTCTGCCCCATCTTCTTCTCCATGCGCCCGAAGGAAAAGCCCTTGGTGCCCGTCTTCACCGCCAGCATCACCGTGGTTTCCTCAGGCCGCTGGAGATCCTCGTAGCCCACCAGCATGTGCCACGTCGAGAGGTGGCCGTTGGAGATGAATATCTTGCGCCCGTTTATCACCCGCCCGCCCTTCACCCTCTCCACGCGGCATGTCACCTTGGCCTTGCTCAAGAGCTCCACTTCCTCCACGTCGGTGCCCGCCTCGGGCTCCGTGATCGCCAGGGACACGATCCGCGGCTGGCCCACCCTTTCGCCTTCCGCCACGTCGCGCATGATCTTGTTCATCAGGCGCATGTTCCATGAGGCGGCCAGGGTGTCTATGCCGAGGTAATGCACGCCCACCAGGTTCGCCATGGCCGTGCACGCGGAAGCCATCTCCTCAAGCACGCAGGACAGGGCGGGGATGTTGTATCCCCTGCCCCCGAAGAGCCTGGGGATGAACATGGTGTAAAACCCCCGGCGGTTGGCCTCCTGCACGAAGTCCCAGGGCAGGTAGTCCGGGTCCTCCTGCATCTTCATGTCCAGCTCCAGCGCCCTGGGCCGGATGACCTCCCGGTTGAACCTTTTCGCCTCCTCCAGGGCCTGGCGGGTTTCCCGCAGCACGGCCCGCGGTATGCGCTGCAAAGCCTGCAGGCTGACTATGGCGTCCTCCAATTCCGACTTCGCCGCAGAGCGCGGCTCATCTAAAGCGGCCATGGATTTTCCCCCTTTGCCCAAACGCCTTCATAGCGGCTGCGCCGACATGGACCGCACCGACACGGGGTGCCCTCCCTTAAAAGGGCTTGGTCCGGGCTCCAGCCCTGCAGCACCTTACTTTGCGGCCAGTTCCTCCAGGGGGATGCCCAGGTTCTCCTGCATCAGCCTCACGAGCAGGGGCAGGGAGAGGCGGTCGGGTCCATAGAGTATGCACTGTATCTCCGGCATGTAGATGTAAATGAGGGACTGGGTGGTAAGGAGCGTCCTCCGCAGTTCCTCCGCCACGGGATGGGAGGTCCCCAGCTCCAGCTTCACCTTGCCCAGGGCGGGAACCAGGGCATACCTGATGGCGTTGACCTTGAACTCCGCCCCCTGCAGTTGCTTGAACTGGTAGAGGTGGCAGAAGTACTTCATTACCTGGCTCCTTGTGGCGCTGATCTTCTGCCCCGTCAGCCTCAGTATGAGGTCCCCTCCCTCCGAGAGGTTGCAGGTCACCTCCCGGTCGCTGTCGGAAAAATCGATGCCCGCCAGGAACTTGGGGTAGTTGTAGATGTCGATGCCTCCCCGCAGGGCGAGTTCCGTGGTCACCGGCAGGTGATGGATGTAGGTGTAGAAGTTCATGCGTATCAGCTGCCACAGCAGGTTGTATCCCGGCACGGGCATGACGTGGGGGTCGTTGAGCAAAACCCCGATGGCGAACTCGTTATACGGCTCTATGTCGGTGTCGTAATACTCGAGGGCCGTGAGGTGCAGCGCGCCTATTCCGGGGGCGATCTGCGCCGGGCTGTAGCGCGGGTCGGGGATCAGCTTCTTCAGGGCGAACACGGTAGCCGGGAAGACAGCGGTCATAGCCCTGGCGCTGCGGTAGAAGACCGGAAGCTTGACTTCCTTGCCCAGCAGGTCAGCGCTCACCTGCTCCACGCCGTCAAAGAAATCGTGATGCATGACCTCACCTCCCATATCCACACGGGCCCCGGCATCCTTCCATGTTTACCGGGTTTCAAGCGCATTATACAACGTTTCCTCGCCCTTTTGCAGTTTTTGCAATGCCCCCGCGCGGCCCCCATAAGCGTTCCCCTGACGGCGTTGCCGCCCCGCGGAGCACGCCGCGGCCATATATGCGGCCGCGGCGACGGACCCGCGTGACCGGGAGCCGGTCACGGCACGGAGGAACCGCGTACAACTCGGCACGGCGCGGAGCGCCGTGTATAATAGAGCCATTCCCGGTCAACCGACGCGGAAATCCAAACGGCAAGGCATCTCTTTCGCAGCAGGCCTCCGGGCCACGTCAACCGGCATCGCAGCCAGCAAGCTAGGCCATTCCCGGCACGGCGTCCGGTGGAGGGTGGAATCCGCCCGGGAGGATGCGGTCAATGCCGGGAGCGACCGGGAGCGTTAAGGACGGTGACCCATTGCGCCGGCGTATCATCCAGGAGATCGCCCGCTCCGTGGTGGCAGCGGGAGGCGTGGACAACATCATACGCGCCCTGGTGGAGTCCACCACTCGCGGTACGGGAGCAAAGGGGTGCTCTCTCGTCATCGCGCAGGAGGGAGAGAGGCAGCTGTCTCCGCGCATGAGCTGCGGTGTCGAGGACGGCTACCTGCTCGGGGGGCAGATCATCGCCGATCATGCCCTGCGCCAGGTGCTCAAGGGCAACCCGCTCTTCATATGGGACGTCTCCGGGGATCCCCGCATCATTCGCCGGGAAGAGCTCGCGCGCGAGGGGATCTCCTCCATCGTGTTCCTGCCCTTCCGGGACGGCCAGGGGGTGCGCGGCATCATGCGCCTCTATTTCGCGGAGGCGAAGAAATTCAACCGCGAGGACCTCGATTTCCTCAACGCCATCGCCGAGCTGGGGGGCATGATCCTGAGGATCGCCGAGGAACGGGAGCTCGTGAGCAGGGACGCGGAGGAGGCGCGGCGCAGCCTGATGCGCATGCGGGAGGAGAGGCGCCACTTCCTCAGCTTCCTTTCCATGGTCACCCACGACCTCAAGTCTCCCCTGGTGGCGGTGCAGGGTTACCTTAAGATGCTCCTGCGCAAGGGCGCGGACCGCCTGGACGAGCGCATGATCCAGGGCATACGCCGCAGCATCCAGCGCATGGACGGGATGATGGAGCTCATCAGCGATCTCCTGGAGCTTTCCCGTCTGGAGAGCGGGCAGGTCCTGGCGGAGCTGAAGACCGTGTCCTGGGAGGAAGTCCTATCCGCGGCGGTGGAGATGGCTCACGAGCTCGCGGAACCCCAGGGCATCGGCGTGACCACCGAGATCCACCATCCCCTGCCGGAGGTATTCGCCTCCGACATACGCCTGCAGCAGCTCATCATGAACCTGGTCTCCAATTCGGTGCGCTTCACCCCCCGGGGCGGGAGGATCATCATCCGCGCCCGCCAGGAGGAAGACGCGGTGACCGTCAGCGTGGAGGACGAGGGAACGGGCATAGAGGCCGACAAGCTGCCCCATATATTCAAGGAGTTCTACAAGGGCGATCCCGATGCGGCCGAGGGAACGGGTCTGGGCCTTTCCATATGCAAACGCATAGTGGACATGCACCACGGGGAGATCTGGGCGGAGAGCCCGGTGCCCGAGACCGGCAAGGGCACGCGGGTCACTTTCACCATCCCCGTGGGCATCACCTGCTCTCTCGAGGACCGCTGGATGCTGGGCGAGGGCCGGGGCGACACGGTCATCATCAGGGAAAGGACCGAGGAAGGTTAACAGCAACATCGGAGGTGCGCCATGGAGAAGAAAATACTGCTCGCCGACGACGATCCCGACGTGATAGAGGTAGTCTCCATGCTCCTCGAGGAGGAAGGATACGAGATAATCACCGCCAGGGACGGGGCGGAAGCCCTGGAGAAGATCGAGCAGGAGGAACCCGACCTCGTCATCCTCGACCTGCTCATGCCCCGCGTGGACGGCTTCGCCGTCTTCAACACGCTGCGCGAGCCGCGCTACGAAAAGTGGTCGCGCATACCCGTAATCGTCCTCACTTCGGTGCGGGAGGAGGTATGCAACCGCCGCTACGAGCTGGAGACCGGCAAGAGGATGGAATATGCCGCATACCTGGAAAAGCCGGCCGACCCCGATGAGCTCCTGGAAACTGTTACCAGGCTGCTCGCCGGTTGAGCGGCGAGCGGGGTATCCTTCTCGGGTACGCGAGAAAGTCGAGGGATGGGGAGAAGCAAATGGAAAAGTGGTTCGCTCTCGGAAGAAAACTGGAGGAGCACCTCAGGCCGGCCACCTTCCCGGTGGCCGTGCGTTTCCTCACGGAGGGGGAAGACCCCCCCGAGAAAGCCCGGCGCCCGCGGGAGGAGGCGGGAGAGCCCGTGGCCCTCTGCCAGGGGGTGACCCTAGCCCGCCGCCGCGGCCTGACCATGTGTTTCGACCGCGAGGAGTCCAGCTGCCCGCTGGCCGTATCCGCCCTCGGCTGGGACGGAGGAGAGGGGCTCGACTTCCTCCCTGCCTTCGCGCTCGCCATGAACTACGCCCGGGGCGAGGAGGAGGCGGCTAGGAAGGCGGAGGGCATGGCCCGCCTGGAAAAAGGCGAATGCGGCAAGTTGATCCTCTCTCCCCTGGTACGCACCCGGGTGGAACCCCACGTGGTGCTGGTCTTCGGCAATCCGGCACAGGTCATGCGCCTGGTACAGGCGGTGAGCCGCTGGACGGGAGATAGTGTTTCCGCCGGCTTCGGCGGCATAGGGGGGTCCTGCAACGAGGGCATCGTGCGCACCTTCCAAGAACAGGAACCGCGGGTGGCCCTGCCCGGCAACGGGGATCGCGTCTTCGCCGCCACCCAGGACGACGAGCTCGTCTTCGCCTTTCCCGCCGCCTGGGCGGAGAGGGTGGTGGAAGGGCTGGAGGCCACCAGCGCGAGGGGCGTAAGGTATCCCATTCCCACCTTCATCAATTACCGCCTGCCCTTCGTCGACCTCATGGCAAAATATGGCACTTAGGTACTCCGGTTCATGACTACGGTCCGCGCTGGGGGATGGGTTTGCGGCGTCCTCGCTCCCCAAGCCACGCAGCCGACCTGTCACGGAGAGGACCCGGTGATGGCCGTCCGCCATCTCACTCTCGCAACAAATACCTGGGAGCAAGGTGCCGGCGGCTTGCATGCAGCGGCGACCGCATGCGATCTTGTGCATGGATCGGGGCAACGAGAAGCCCGGCGTTCCCGCCAAGGCCTGCAACGGTAAGCCGCGTCCGCGCGCTGCTCAACTGGCGGCGGTGATGACCCCTCCCCCCACCACCTCGTCTCCCCGGTAGATGACCGCGTGCTGGCCGGGGGTGAGAGCCCATACCCGGTAGGCGAAATCCAGGGAGAACCCCCTGCCGGCGACCGTCACCCGGCAGGGGACGGGCGCCGTGTTGTAACGGGCCATGGCCTCCGCCACGAAGGAGGGGGCGGGCGGGGCGCCCTTCAACCAGTGCGCCTCCTCGGCCTCCAGCCGGACGCCGGGCACCTCCTCGCGGCGCCCCACCACCACGGCGCCGCGCTGCGGCTCCAGCCTCACCACGTAGAGGGGATAGGGGGCCGAGACGCCCAATCCCCTGCGCTGTCCCACGGTGTAGAAGGCGACTCCCTCGTGCCTTCCCAATTCCTCGCCCGCCATGTCCACCACGGGTCCGGGGGAGAGACAACGCGGCTCGTAAAGCGCGAGGAAATCGCGGTAATCCAGGCCGGCCAGGAAGCAGATGTCCTGGCTCTCCGCCATCTCTGCAAGCGGCAACCCGCGCGAGGCGGCGAGCTCCCTGACCTCTTTCTTGCTGCGTTCCCCGTTGGGGAAAAGGCAGCGGGACAGCGCTTCCTGCCCCAACCGGTGGAGCACGTATGACTGGTCCTTCCCGCGTTCCCTCGCCCGCAGGAGGGAAAAACTGCCGTCTTCGCACCGGCGCACCCGGGCGAAATGGCCCGTTGCCACGTACGCGGCCCCTTCCTCCTCCGCCGCCTGCAGGAGGGCGCGCAACTTCACCTCCAGGTTGCAGCCTACGCAGGGGTTGGGAGTCCTGCCCCGCAGGTAATCCGCAGCGAAAGGCGCCACCACCGCGGAATGGAAAGCCTCGCGCAGGTCCAGAACCCGGTGCACGATGCCCAGCCGCCGGGCCGCCTCGCGCGCCCTCCGGAGGTAGCACGGCTCGCCCCCCGCGAGATCGCTCTCCGAACGGGCAATGTCCTCCCACATGCGGAAAGTAACGCCCATCACCTGGTAACCCCTCTCCAGGAGCGAGAGGGCGGCGGCGGCGGAATCCACGCCCCCGCTCATGGCCACCAGCACCTTGCCCTTCTCTTTCCGCCTGTTCATGAACTAATGATACATTTTCTCCGCTACCCTGCCGATACAGCTTGACATGAAAATCAATCGCGGCTATCATGATGAACATACTTGCTGATTGCAAATATTAGCTAAAACAAGAGTTAACGATGGAAGAAGCACAACTGGACAAGCTCGCCGAGGACCTTATAGAGACCATCACGCAGGTCTTTCACCGCTTCCGCGATGAGCGCCGCTGGCGGGGCGCCGAGGACCTTTCCTTCCCGCAGATCATGCTCCTGCTCCAGCTCGACCGGGAGGGCCCCATGAGCGCCGGGGAGATGGCCCGGAACCTGTGCGTGACCCAGGGGGTCATAACCCGCATGGTGGACCGCCTCATGCAGAAGGGGTTCATCGAGCGCGTGCGCAAGGAGGAGGACCGCCGCGTGGTCATCCTCTCCCTCACCGCACGGGGCAAGAGAAAGGCGTCCCGCATCCGGAAAGTCATGGTGGAGGAGACGAAGGGCGTACTGCGCACCGTCGCCTCCCGGGAGAGGGAGGAGCTGCAGGCTCTGTTGCAGAGGATAAGGGATCGCTTCGAAAACCCGGCGCAGGCGCCCTGAAGGCGTCCGCCGGCGGTTTGAGGGCTGACGCGCAGAAAAGGGAAGGGACAGGACATGCTGGAGAAGATTTTCCGGTGGCTTGCCTCGCACAGCGAGAGAAGGCCGGTCCTGCTCATCCTGGTCATCCTGGCTGTCACCGCGCTGGCCATGGTGGGCTTCACCTTCATCAAGTCGGAGTTCGGTTACAAGGCCATGCTTCCCAAGAAGCTGGAATCGGTAAAGACCATGGAGGAGGCGGAGGATGTCTTCGGGGGGACCATCGAGGAACAGTTGCTCCTGGAGGGGGATATCCTGGACCCCGCCGTCCTGCGCAAGGTGGCGGGCTACGAAGCCTTCCTGCAGTCCAAGCCGGACGTCTGGGAGACCTTCGTCACCGATGTAATCACTCCCCTGGACGAGATGAGCTACTTCTCCGGCGCGGGAAGCGACAACGCGACAGCCACGGAAACGCCTCTCACGCAGAAGATGGGCGGCCTGGACGACGAGGAGCTGGTCCTCCAGGTGGAACGGAACATCGAAGCCGCCGCGGAGAGAGCGCGGCTCGTGGGGATGGCGAGCGGCGGCATACAGGGGATTTCCCAGGACCGCCACGCCCTGCTCATAACCGCGCGCATCAACCCCGAGAGGGATACCAACGAGCAGATAAAGCTGGTGGACCCCTTCGAGGATTACACGCGGGAATACTTTCAGGACCTGCGGGACGTCACCCTCTACGAGAGCGGCATCGCTTCCCAGAACCGGGACGCCAACCAGAAGGTCATGGAGGAGAGCCGCCTCCTCTTCGGCCTGGCCATGGCCTTCATACTCATCGTGCTCTTCCTCACCTTCCGCCGCGTCTCCGACGTACTGCTCACCATGATGGTCATCATCGTCACCATCATCTGGGTGATAGGCCTCTCCGGCTGGCTCCGCTTCCCCTACACCTACACCAGCACGGCTATCATGCCCCTGCTCCTGGGCATAGACATCGCCTACGCCATCCACGTCATGAGCCGTTACTACGAGGAGCGGAGGAGCGGCGGCAACCCCTTCGCCTCCTCCACCGCCGCGGTAGTGACCACCGGGGTGGCGGTCTTTCTCACCGCCGCCACCACCGCCTTCGGTTTCGCCTCCTTCGCCATCTCCGACATGCCGCCCGTGGTGCAGTTCGGGATGCTCTGCATGGCCGGCGTACTCTTCAGCTTCCTCCTCTCGGTCACCCTGCTGCCGGCCGCCATCGTGCTGCGCGACCGCAGCGGCAAGGCGCAGGAGAAGTGGGCGCGCAAGAACGCTAAACGCATCGAGCGCGCTGGCGAGACGCGGTTGGACCGCGCGCTGGCCAGGATAGCCGTGCTTTCCGAGCACCACCGCCTGACGGTGGGGATCGTCACCCTGCTTACCCTGGTGGCCTGTGGCGTGCTGGCATCGAACGTCTCCACCAACGCCGACCTCGCCAGGATGATGAAGGGAGACACTCCTTCCATGCAGGCCTCCGAGGTCATACAGGAGTATTTCGGAGGACAGAACATCGCCTACGCGCTGGCGAAAGGGGACATCCTGGAGCCCGCCAACCTGGAGTCCCTGCTGCGCTACGAGGAGGAGATATCCTCCTCCGAATATGCCAGCGAGCAGGGCGGTCAGCTCATCGAGCGCGGCCGGGTGACCAGCATCGCGGACATCGTGCGCAACGTCAACCAGGGCACCATCCCCTCAAGCAAGCAGGAGGTGGTCTCCCTCCTCCTGAAGTTGTGGGGGAACGGGGGCAATTCCAATACGCGACTGCTGAGCGAGGACGGGCAGGTGGCCATGATCAGCGTGCGCTTTGCCGCCACGACCCAGGAAGACATCGAAAGGATCGCCGACATCATGCGGGGGGCGGGCAAGAACGTGACCGCGGACAACCCCGCGCTTGCCATGAGCTACAGCGGTATACCGGTACTCATGCGCGACCTGCTCAAATCGCTGGTACCGACCCAGCTCAAGACCTCCACCCTCGCCCTCTTCCTCTGTGCCCTCATCGTCTCGCTCGTCTTCGGCTCCCTGGTACTGGGCCTGGCGGCAACCAGCGTTGTCTTCCTGGGCATAGCGCTGGAGATCGGGGCGCTCGTGGTGCTGGGCTGGTCCCTGGACTTCATGACCGTGATGATCTCCTCCCTGGTCATCGGCGCGGGCATCGACTTCGGCATCCATGTAACCCACCGTTTCCGGGAGGAATGGCGGGGCGGGGTGGGCGTCGACGAGGCCATCCGCCGCACCGTGGCGCACGTGGGCAAGGTCCTGCTGGCGGCGGCCGCGACCACGGCGGGGGCCTTCGCAATCATCGCCGCGAGCGACCTCGAGCCCCTGCGGCGCTTCGGCGGCATCACCGCCCTTTCCCTCACCTTCGCCCTCCTGGCCTCCCTGTTGGTGCTCCCCTCCATCCTAGCCTGGTACGCCAACCGGGTGGAGAGAAGGAAAGCGGTTCGGGCGAAGAGTTGAGCCATCGCGGCGGCAACGAGCGCGCATCCGCCGTCCCCGTGCGCCTTCCCCGCCAGGACCCGCACTGCCCAACAAGGACTCCTATATAATATGTGAAAATATGTGAGAGACGGGAACGGCAAGGGAGGTCGGCGTGGTCCTCGCACTGGCGGTGATCATGGCGCTGGTGGCCACCACCATGATCAATTACAGCGGTTACATGCAGAAGCGGGAGCTGGACAAGCTGCCCATGATCGGGTCCCAGAAGCCGCTACAGACCGTCAAAGCCTTCCTCTCCTGCCGCCCCTGGCTGGAAGCCCAGGGGCTGCAGTTCGCGGGCACCTTCATCAAGGGCATCGCCGTGGGCCTCGCCCCGCTTTCGGTGGTGCAGCCCATCAACACCGCGGGCATCGCCGTCCTGGCCCTGCTCGCCATCACGAAGTTGGGCGAGCGCCCCTCGCTCTCCGACTGGCTGGGGATCGGCACCATCGTGGTGGGGCTGATCATGCTGGGAAGGAGCCTCATCGGCGTCCACTCCAAGGCCTTCAGCTACAACCCCTACGTGCTCTGGTTCTTCGTCCTCTTCTTCTTCGTCGTGGCGGGCATCTCGCTCTTCAACGGGGTCACCAAGCGGGGCAAGCAGGCGCCTAACCTAATAGCCGTGGCCTCCGGCGTGCTTATCGGCCTTACCGCGGTGATCATCAAGCTCGCCTGGAACGACTTCGGCAGCCGCTTCTGGGCTCACGGCTTCCGCAATGCTCTCTGCTCGCCGTACATATGGATGGTCTTCTTCCTGCCCTTCGTCACCCTGGTGCTCGACCAGGTAGCCATGCAGAGGGGCAAGGCCATCATCGTGGTCCCCATCACCACCGGCATGTCCAACCTCATCCCCATCATCATCGGTGTCGTGGCCATGCACGAGCCCATGCCCTCAACGGCCGGCATGTTCCTGCTGCGACTGGGTTCCTTCGTCTTCATCATCGGCGGCGCCGTGATGCTCTCCCTGCGCAAGGAGGAGGTTGGGGCGGAGAGGCCGCGAAGCGGGCCGAAGGGCATGCGTTCGCCTTCCCGGGCAAGAGAGGAGCCACGCCTCCCCTGACCGTGCGGGCCCTGACCGGGCGCGAGGGCCGCCGGCAGCATGGCACATGTTTTAACCTAGCCTAGCGCCGATCCCTTTTCAAACGGGCGCCGTGTTATCATATAATGCGTCTGTGGAAAGGCTCGGCAAACAGTAAGCAGAAAGGGGACGGAGATGATACAGACCAAGCTCACGGACATGCTGGGGACAAGGTATCCCGTGATCCAGGCAGGCATGGGGCCCTGGAATACCGATAAACTGTGTATTGCGTCCGCCAACGCCGGCGCCCTCGGCATGATCAGCACCGTCGGCATAGGGTACTTCTGGTCCAAGCCCGCGGATGACATGCCGAAAAGCCCGTATGACTACCTGCGCAGGGTGATCTCCGACGTCGGCAAGGCCACGGCGGAGAAGAAGGGCGTCTTCGGCTGCAACATCCCCCTCGCCATAGAGTTCAGGGAGATGGTGGAGCAGTTGATCAAGGCGACCGGTGACGCGCGCAAGGAGGACCCGGACATAGCGGAGCGCCTCAAGGTCGTCATCACCTCCGCAGGCAATCCCACGCCCTGGACCGAGGCCATCAAAGAGACGGGCTGTTACTGGTTCCACGTGGCCCCCTCCGTGTACCACGCGCAGAAGGCGGAAAAGGCCGGGGCCGACGTGATCATCGCCTCGGGGCGCGAGGGCGGCGGCCACGTCGCCTTCGAGCCTATCCACACCATGGTACTGCTCCCTAAGGTGATCAGGTCCGTGAGCGTCCCCGTGGTGGGGGCGGGCGGATTCGCCGACGGCGCCAGCCTCGTGGCCGCTCTCTCACTGGGCGCCATCGGCGTGCAGATGGGGACGCGTTTCATCGCCACCAAGGAGAGCGATTTCCACGACCTGTGGAAGAACAAGGTGGTGGAGAGCACGGAGATGGATTCCCTGGTAGGCATCTCCATCTTCGGGCCGGCGCGCTACCTGAAGAACACGGTATCGGTCAGGCTGCACGAACTCCTCAAAGAAGGCTTCGAGCAGGGCTACAACGAGGGAGTGATGCTGGAAACCAAGGGCATCGTCCTCTCCATGGAAGGCGGGGACCCCGAGTGGTCCATATACTTCGGCGGCGAGGTCGCGGGCAGGATCGACAGCATCATCAGCGTGGAGGAGCTCCTGCAGGGCATCGAGGAACAGGCGGAGGCGATCATAAGGGACCTGCAGCTGACCCTCGGCGGGTAAGAACCGCCGCCCCGGGCACGAAGCGAGTCCCCACCTCCATGCCGGTCTTGCGGGGAGCGGCCCGGTGACGTCATCGCGGGCTAAGCGCGGCGATCTCGCCCGGACTCCGCCGCCCCGGGCATGAAGCGAGTCCCCACCCCCATGCCTGATATAATTTAGACTTGTAAGAGCCGGTGTAGCTCAATGGTAGAGCGTCCGCCTTGTAAGCGGTTGGTTGGAGGTTCGATTCCTCTCACCGGCTCCATTTCTGCGGCGCCATCCCTCCGGCTTACCCGTAACGCATGCGGTCCAGCAGTTCCCTTATCTCCTCGCTCACCAGCTCCTCGAGGGGTCGCCGGCCAGGTCCCGCGATCCTCTTCAGTTCCCCCCGCATACGCTCCCTCTCGTCACGTGCGAGGGAGAAAAGGGAACCCCCGTCCAGCCCTTTCGCCCCGAACCCCTCCACCACGCCACGCAGGAGGCGGTCGTGGGTTGCCACCACCACCTCTCCTCGCGCCGCCATGCGGCGGGCCGCCGCCTCGATGAAGGAATCGGCCGTCTGCCGGCGCCTGGTGAAAACCACCGCTATACCCCCGCACTCCTCCCACGCCGGCTCCGCTCCGCCGGAACCCGCAGCGTCGAACACCACCACCACCAGGTCGTACGCGTCCGGCGAAGCCAGGGGCGCCAGCTCACGCAACAGCCCTTCCCTCGCTGCGCCCAGGTCGCTCTGCAGCAAGCCGGAGAGGGAAGGGTGGGTGTATATAAGGTTGTAACCATCCACCAAGAGGGCTTTCATCCGTCTCTTCTCACGCTCTCTTTCCGTTCTCGCCGCGCTGCAAGGGGCACAGCCTCACGCGCCCTTCTGCGCGGCGGAGCGTTCCCGCGCCGTTCATACCGAGTCGCGCTGGCGCATGATCTCGTAAAGGATAACCGCCGCGGCCACGGAAACGTTCAGGGAGGACACCCGGCCGAACATGGGAATACTTACCAGAGCATCGCAGGTCTCCCTCGCCAGCCTGTGAAGGCCCTGCCCTTCCGAGCCCATGACCAGCGCCAGGGGTCCTGTGAGATCGGCCTGGAAGCACGAGTTTTCCGCATGGACGTCCGCCCCCACCACCCAGATACCCAGCTTCTTGAGTTCCTTCATCACGCCCACCAGGTTGGGCACGGTGGCCACAGCGATGTTCTCCACCGCCCCGGAGGAGGCATGGAAAACCGCGGGCGTCACCGGGGCGGAGCGGCTGCGCGGCAGGAGGATGGCGTCCACGCCGAGCGCCTCGCAGGTCCTGGCCACGCTTCCCAGGTTCCGCGGATCGGTCACCCCGTCCAGGAGGACCACCAGCGGCTCGTCCTTCCTCTCCAGGTCCCGGTAAACCTGTTTGAAGGTGGCGTAGCGGAAGGGCTCCACCCTCAGGATCACACCCTGGTGGTTTTCGGAAACGGCGAGCCTGTCCAGCTCCCGCCGGGGAAGCACGGTCACGGGCAGCTTCCTGCGGTGGGCCACGGCCATTATCTCCCCGAGCACGGGTCCCGCCTTCAAGCCCTCGGCCACCAGGAGCTCGTAGGCGGAACGGGCCCCGCGCAGGGCCTCGAGGACCGCCCGCTTCCCCTCCACCTGCTCGTACCTCACGCGGGCGGCTCCTCCTCGCTTCCTCCCACGAATTTCCAGCGTTGGCCCTCGCGCAGGTCATCCACGCGGATGCCCATCTCCCGCAGGCGTGAACGGATGAAGTCCGCCGTCTCGTACTGTTTCCTGTCCCGCGCCATCGCCCTCACCTCGAGCAGCAATTCCACCAGGAGCTCCGGCGAGGGCATCGCTTCCCCGCTCATCTTCCTCTCCTCGCGCGCTACCTCTCCGGGAGCCTCTCCCTCTCCCCCTTCTTCCCCGGGCAGGAAAAGGCCCAGCACGCGGCAGAGCTTGAGCAGCAGGTCCCTTCCCAGGCTGGCGATGATGGGAGCCGCCGGGGTCGGGAAGCGTTCCTGCTCCCCCAGGTAGGCGTTGAGCTCCTTTACCAGCTCGAAGATCACCGCCAGCGCCCGGGCGGTGTTGAAGTCGTCGTCCATGGCTTCCTCGAAGCGCCGCTCGTAGTCGAAGAACGAGTCGGAGAGCTCCACTTCCCTCTGCGTGCGCGCCGGCGCCGCCCGTTGCGCGGGTCTTGCCAGGAAGTGGTCCAGGGCGAAGCGGCAGTTCTCCAGGCGCTCGTAGGCCCGCCGCGCGTCCTCCAGCGCCTCCGGCCCGAAATCGATGGGGCTGCGGTAATGGGTCTGCAGCGCCAGCAGCCTCACCACGTCCGCATGGTATTTCTTCAATATCTCCCGCACCAGGATGATGTTGCCCAATGACTTCGACATCTTCTCCTCGCTGATGTTCACGAACCCGTTGTGCACCCAGTAGCGGACGAAAGGCTCGCTTCCCGCATAGGCCTCCGCCTGTGCGATCTCGTTCTCGTGGTGGGGGAAGATGAGGTCCTGCCCCCCGCCGTGGATGTCGAAGCCCATTCCCAGGAAATGGAGGGACATGGCGGAACACTCTATGTGCCATCCCGGGCGGCCTTTTCCCCAAGGGGAATCCCAGGCCGGCTCCCCCTCCCGGGAGGACTTCCACAGCGCGAAGTCCATGGGGTGGCGCTTGCGCTCGTCCACCTCCACCCGCTCGCCGGCGCGCATCTCCTCCAGCGAGCGCCCGGATAATTTACCATATCCTGGAAACTGTTCCACGCTGAAGTAGACGTCGCCGTCCACCGCGTACGCGAAACCCTTGTCCACCAGCCGCTGGATCATCTCCAGCATGCGCGGGATGGTCTCGGTGGCGCGGGGAGCGACATCCGGGGGCATGACCCTCAGGGCTCGCATGTCCTCAAGGAAAGCCTTTTCGTAGAAGCGCGCCACCTCCTCGGGCGTCTTTCCCTCCTCGCGCGCGCGGTTGATGATCTTGTCGTCGACGTCGGTGAAGTTCTGCACGTAAAGCACCTGGTAGCCCCTGTAGAGAAGGTACCTGCGGATGGTGTCGAACACCAGGTAAGCCCGTCCGTTTCCCACGTGTATGTAGTTGTAAACGGTGGGTCCGCACACGTACATGGCCACCTTGCCCTCCTCGCGGGGGACGAAGGGTTCCTTGCGGCGGGACATGGTGTTGTGGACTACCAGGGCCATGGGGGCACTCCCTCTTTGCTAACCTCCGCCCTTCTTGCTCTCCTTGCCGCTCTCCTTCTCGCTGTCCTTCTTGCCGCGCTGTTTCATCGCCTGCTTGCTCACCTGCTCGCCGTCCCCGCCTTGGCCGGAAGGTCCTTTGCCGCTCCTGCCGCCTTTTCCGGCAGCTTTCATGGGGCTGCCCTTCTTGGCAGCTCCTTCCGCAGCGCTGGCCTTGTGGGTCAGGCCGATCTTCTCCTCCACCATTTTCAACTCCGCGTCGGCGCGGCGCATCTTCTTCTCCGCCGTCTCCAGTTCCCTGTGGGTCTTCTCCAGCCTTTCCTCGAGCCTGCGGATAAGCTCGTCCAGGGCGTCGATGCGGTCCATCACCGGGTCGGGAATGGCTTCGTGGTGGAGATCGATCACCGGCTCGCCCTCGCGCATCACCACTTTCCCGGGAACGCCCACAACCGTGCAGCGCGGGGGCACGTCGCGGATGACCACGGCGCCCGCGCCCACCTTGGAATCGTCCCCTATGGTGATGGGTCCCAGTACCTTGGCTCCCGCCGCGATGACCACGTTCCTGCCCACGGTGGGATGGCGTTTCCCTTTTTCCTTGCCCGTCCCTCCCAGGGTCACGCCCTGATAGAGCGTGACGTTGTCGCCGATCTCCGCCGTCTCCCCGATGACCACGCCCATGCCATGGTCGATGAAAACGCCCTTGCCGATCCTGGCGCCCGGGTGGATCTCTATCCCCGTAAGCCAGCGGTTGAGATGCGAGATGAGGCGGGGGAGGACCGGGACTCTCCGCTTCCACAGGCGGTGAGCGACGCGGTGCATCCAGAGGGCGTGCAAGCCCGGATAGGCGAGGAGTATCTCCAGGATGTTGCGGGCCGCCGGGTCCCTGTCCCGCGCCGCCTGGATGTCATCCTTCAAGCTCTCGAACATGCCTTTGCCTCCTCCGCTCCGTACAGGGTAAATTATAAAGAACGCGGGCGGAACTTATAAGGGGAGCCGTCATGAACGCCCCGCTAGCGGCCACCGCCTTCGCCCAGCGCCCCCCGCAGCCGCCGGAGACATTCCCCCTTGCCCAGGACGTATAGGAGGTAGTGAAGGGCGGGGCCGTGATCCATCCCGGTGAGCGCAACCCGCAGGGGCATGAGCACCTCCCTGGGCTTCAAGTCCCGGTCCACAAAGGCGCCCTTGAGCCTTGCCACCACCTCCTGGGCTTCCTCGAGGTCCCGTACCTCGCCCGCCTCCAGGATGTCCAGAGCCTTCCCCAAGGCCCTTGCGGCCACCTCCCCGTGCAGCCATTCTGAAACGCGCTTATCCGGAACCGCCGCCTCGCCGTAGGGAGCGAGGAAGCGGGGGAGATCCCCCAGGGTGGTAAGATTATCCAGCACGGATTCTACCATCACCGGAAAAAGAGGGTGGCGTGACCAGGAGCCGGCGAATTCCCTTGCCGCCTCCACGACCTCCTCCCGTGAGAGGCGGCGGATATGCTTCCCGTTCAGCCAGTCCAGCCGCTCCCGGTCGAAGACGGCGGGGCTGGAAGAGAGGTCGCCGACGTCGAACATGAGCACCAGTTCCCCCAGGTCGAGGACTTCCTTGCCCTGCGGTGGCGACCAGGAAAGCAGCGCAAGGTAATTCGCCAGCGCCTGGGGAAGGTAGCCCATCTCCCGGTACTCGCGCACTGAGGTGGCGCCGTGCCGCTTGCTCATCTTAGAGCCGTCCGGCCCCAGGAGCAGGGAATGGTGCAGGTACATGGGAGCGGGGTAGCCAAGCGCGGCGAAGAGCAGCAGGTGCCGGGCAGTGTTGGTGAGATGGTCCTCGCCGCGTATGACATGGGTGATGCCCATGGCGGCGTCGTCCACCACCACCGAGAAGTTGAAACCGGCGCGACCGTCGGAGCGCAGGATGATGAAATCGCCGAAGGAGCCCGCGGGAAAGCGCACGAAACCGTGCAGGAGGTCCTGGAAGACGATCTCCTTCTCGGTCACCCGGAAGCGCAGGGCGGGTCTTTCGCCCGCCGCCTCGCGCCTCCTCACTTCCCCCGCGGGAAGGTCGCGGCAGGCCCCGTCGTAGAGGGGGGCGCGCCCCTCCGCCAGGGCCCTGCGCTTCTTGTCCTCCAGCTCCTGCGGGGAACAGAAACACGGGTACGCCAGCCCCTTTTCCGCCAGCAAGCGCGCATGCTCGCGGTAAATCTCCCCGCGCTCGCTCTGGCGGTAGGGTGCGTGCGGCCCGCCCACGTCGGGACCCTCGTCCCAGTCCAGACCCAGCCAGCGCAGGTCCTGGAGTATGGCTTCCTCCCACTCCCGCCGGGAACGCTCCGGGTCCGTATCCTCGATGCGCAGGACCATACCTCCCCCTTGTCCGCGCGCGAAAAGCCAGTTGAAGAGCGCCGTTCGCGCCGATCCCAGGTGCAGGTGGCCCGTGGGTGAGGGAGCGAACCTCACCCTTAACGGCACGGCCGCCCCGTCCGTATTGCTGTCAGCATCCATGAGGGCATCTTAACACACCAACCCTCTCCCATCCCTCTCGCGCACCGGCCCCGTTTTCCCCGTCCCGGCAAGCGCGTTGAAAGGCCCCGGCGAAAGGTGGGGCGAGCCGCCCCGCCACGCAAGGACCGCCTCAATGCAAGCCCGCGGTCCGCGCAGGCAGCTCGTTGCCGGAGAGTCAAGGGGTGGTGACCGGGTGAGGCCAGGGGACGGATTGCGGGTCGAACGGTCCGCGCAGGCAGCTCGTCGCCGGAGCGTCAAGGAGTGGTGACGCGGGAAGCGGTGTTAACCGAGATCCCGCGCGAGCGCAGGCGCGCCGCGGCGTCCGATAGCTTCGTGTTTTACCCGCGCGAATCTCCCTGGTGGTTAACGCTGCCATGCCGCGAGGCCGGTCACGGGGTGACGGGGGCGACCTCGATGAGGAGGTCTCCGTCGGGAGTGAATTCCCACTCCACCCTGCTCTCGATGTTGAAAGCCTTCTCGAAAAGCCCTTGGGCGAGGCCTATGCCCAGCAGGGGCAGGGCCACGTTGGCAATCTTCAGCTGCACGCCCTTCCTGCCCATGCGCAAATACTCCAGCAGACCCAGCCCCCGCACGGCCAGCTTCTCGCGCATGCCTTCCTCGGTGGTCACTTCCTCCACCGCGAAGAAACCGGATTTAACGAAGCGCCTCTGGGCTTCCACCACCACCTGGGGTATCATCTCCCCCAGCTCCTCTTCCAGCTCGTCGAATATGGGGTCGATCAAGGCGGGGCCCGTCATTACCATCCGCCTCCTGGTGAGCGCGCTCCTTATGGAGCCGTTGGCAAGGTCCCACTTGAACTCCTGCAGCGCCAGCGGCGCTTCGCACCGCGGACATTTCTCCAGCCTGCAGTGGCCTTCCTTGCACTCGCGGTCCAGGGCCTTCCACAAGAGCCTGCTTTTCAACTCCCGGGGGTTCTCGGACTCATAAATGGTGATGCGGTAGACGCCGGGGGAGGTTTCCTCGTAGGAGATGCCGGGTTCCCTGCCCACGATGGCCTCGATGGCACCCGCGAAGTTGCCCACGGCCAGGGGAACGGAATAGGGCCTCTCGGCAAGCACGGTGATGTAGTCGTCCTTCGTGCCCTCGTACTTCACCTCCTCCAGGGTGAGTTTCCCGTAACCCATGGCCTTCCAGATAAGGAAGGTGGAGTCGAACACGAGCGTCAGGTCTATCTCGCGGTTCCTGATCATCGCCCGCAAATCCTCCGGCACCACGTACTTCATGTACTCCCGGCTGTACCTGCGCGAGGCATCGATAACCAGGTGGCCTATGGGGATGCCTATGATATCCTCAATGCCCTCAAAAAGGGGGTCGATGTTGCCGCATTCGAAAAACACCAGCCTCTGCCGCTCATCCCTGCGGGGGCGGATTATCCCGTTTTCCAGCCACACGTGCTGGCTGCTGATAAACATGGGGGTCCCGCATTCGGGACAGGTATCTATCTCCGCCATGCCTATATTCCTCCTGAATGATTCCTCGTCATCTCGGGCACGCAAACTGAAGCTACGGATATGGGCGCGCACGCTCGTCCGTGATAAGATCCCTTCTCGGCACGGCGCGTCAACTCCCTTCCATGTGCTCCGCCCCCGAGATTCGCGAGGGATAACCATCGGCAAGCTAAATAATTATAGTGAGGGCAAATGAACATGACAAGGAAGGCAACACCTCGTTCGCCGCCTTTGGCCGCCTCCGCAATGCACCGACGCCGTCCCGTGGAAGGAAGCAACAGGTGCGCGAAAAGCGAGCGGATACCGGGATGTTCCCTGTGAAAAACGCCGGCTTCCCGCCCCTTCGCCCCTTGGCTGGCAGGCGAGAGAACCGGCCCCATCTCCAGCACGTACGGCATCACCCACCCGCGGGCAAGGCCTCGCATCCCGGATAGATCGAGGCCGTCCCGGCTGCCGGGGAGCGCGTGTTCGCCACGCGCGGTAAGCGATGCTGTGCCTCAGCTCCCCTCCACCAGGAAACGGACGTGCTCCCCGATGTCCACCGCGTGGTCCGCGATGCGCTCGAAGAACCGGGCGATCATTATGATGCGGATGGCCACCTCGATCTCCTCCTCGCGGCCGCGGTCAAACTCCTTGAAAAATCCCCGGTTGAGGCGGTCCACGGCGTCGTCCATGGCGTCGAGCTCGCACGCCATCTCCACGTTGCGTTCCTTGAAGCACTCGATGGCCCGTTCCACCAGGCGTATGGCCTGCCTGGCCATCTCATCGATAGCATCGCGCATCCAGTCATGTATACGGTCAGTGGGGATGTTCTTCACCGCGACCGCGATGTCCTCGCAAAGGTCCGCCATGCGCTCGAACTTCTGCGCTATGCGCATGATGACGATGATCAGACGCAGGTCAACGGCCACGGGCGCCTGGCGGGCCAACAGCTCCAAGCCGCCTTCCTCCAGGCGGTTGCGGTAGTCGTCGAAGAGGTCGTCTCCCGCGATTATCTTCTCCGCCGCCGCAAGGTCGAGTTCGAGAAAGCAGCGCCTCGTCTTCTCGATGGTGAGAAGCAGGTCGCTCCCCATGCGCAGCGTCTCTGCGTACAGTTCGTCAAGATGCTCGTGAAAGTCCCTTCTCAGTTCCAAGGTTTCACCCTTCCTGCCGTCACGCGCCCCCAGGGGCTCTCGACCACTCTATGGCGGCAACGCGGATCGGCGCAGGTCAGTCCGGCCCCACCACGTGGTTGCCCGCCTTCCCTTTCCACCGACGCAGGGCCCAGCACGCGGCGCCGGCTCAGAACTCGCTCCCGCCGCCTCGAACGTTTCGCGGTTCGCTCCTTTCGTCAAACACAGGCGTCGTTTCCTATCCGAATCTACCCGTTAGTTTCCTATCCGAATCTCCCCGTTATGTATCTCTCCGTCCTCTCGTCCGCGGGATTGGTGAAGATCATGCCCGTTTCCCCGTATTCTACCAGCCTCCCCGGATCCCCCTGCCCCTTGATCATGAAGAAGGCCGTGTAGTCGCTCACCCGGGCCGCCTGCTGCATGTTGTGGGTGACGATGACGATGGTGTAACTCTCCTTCAACTCCGCGAGCAGGTCCTCGATACGCTGCGTGGCAATGGGATCCAGGGCGGAGCACGGCTCGTCCAAGAGGACTACCTCGGGCTCCACCGCCAGCACGCGCGCTATGCATAGGCGCTGCTGCTGCCCGCCGGAGAGCGCCAGCGCCGGCTGGCGCAGCTTGTCCCTGACCTCTTCCCAGAGGGCGGCCCGCCTGAGACTCATCTCCACTATCCCGTCCAGGATATCCCTGTCCCTGATGCCGTAGAGGCGGGGGCCGAAGGCCACGTTCTCGTACACCGTCTTGGGGAACGGGTTGGGCTTCTGGAAGACCATCCCCACCTTGCGGCGCAGAGAGGTCACATCGTAGTCACGGTGATAGATATCGGCCCCGTCGAGTAAAGCCCTGCCCTCCACGCGGCACCCCTCCACCAGGTCGTTCATGCGGTTGAGGCAGCGCAGAAAGGAAGACTTGCCGCAGCCGGAAGGGCCGATGACCGCGGTTATGCGGTGCTCCAGGATATCCAGGTCGATGTCCTCGAGTATCTTGTCCTTGCCGTAATAGAGGCACAGCCCCTGGAGCCTGAACTTGACCCCGTGTCCTTCTTCATCCACGCCGGTCCCCGACTTCTGGGATCGCAGCCCGACACGCAGCAGCGGGCGTTCCTCTCCCTCCCTCGCCAGAACATGACTCATGCAACATCATTCCTTTTCCACGCCTCAGGCACTATATCCCATCTTTCTCCTCAAGAAGGCCGCGAGCATCCTGGCCGCCATGTTGAGTGCCAGTACTGAGAGGAGGAGAAAAGCGGCTTCGCCGCTCGCCACCCTGAACCAGTCCGGCACCAGCGCCCCCTCGGTGTACATATGCCAGATATTGGCAGCCATGGGCGCCGCCGGCGCGAAAGGAGACCAGGGGACCTTGCGCACGAAGAGCCCCACGGTGTAGATGACCGCCGCGCTCTCCCCTACGATCCTCCCCACGGTCAGCACGGCACCGGTGGTGATCCCGGGCTGCGCTACCGGTAGCACCACCTTCTTCACCATCTCCCAGCGGGTGCATCCCATGGAGAGAGCGGCCTCGCGGTAAGACTGCGGCACCGCACGTATAGCCTCCTCCGAGGCGCGTGCAACGGTTGGGAGGTTGAGCAGGGTTAGGGTTAGTGCGCCCGCCAGTAGGGAATAACCCAAACCCAGGTAGATGACGAAGACCACCATGCCGAAGACGCCGAAGACCACCGAGGGGACCGCGGAAAGGGAATCGGCGCCGAAGCGCACCAGCCGGGCAAGGCGCCCCGCGCGCGCGAACTCGGCCATGTAGACGGCCGCCCCTACCCCCAGGGGTATGACCAGTGCCAGGGTGAGCACGGACAGATAGACGGACGAAACCACCATGGGCCAGATCCCGCCGCCCTCTCGCATGGCCTGTGGCTTCCCGAATACAAAGGAGGGCGAGAGGGCCGTTCCCAGACCGTTCCACAGGATGGCCCCGATGATGAAGAGCAAGATCGCCAGCGCCGCCAGCGCCGCCGACCAGATGGAAACGGTGGCTGCGCGGTCGGCCCCCATGCGCCACCTCAACGGTTTTCCGCCGCCCGCTTCCCGGACGGCTACCGTAAGACCTCTCCCGTACGACGCCAATACACCACTTCCTTTTAAGCGTGAACCGACCCCTCGGGCATGCGGCTACCGGACACCCGCCGCACCAGCAGCACCATGGCCATGGCCAGCAGCAGCAGCACCAGACTCATGGCGAAGAGCGAGGACCTCTGCACCCCCGTGGACTCGCCCATCTCCACGAGTATCTTGGTGGTCAGCGTGTGGGTGGGCGAGGTGAGGGAGGTGGGGAACACGGATGCGGGCCCTATCACCATGGCCACCGCCATGGTCTCCCCTATGGCCCTCCCCGCGCCCAGGATGACCGCCGCCAGTATCCCCGGGCGCGCCGCCGGCAACAGCACCCTGCGGATGGTCTGCCAGCGGGTGGCGCCCATGGAATATGCGGCCTGCAGGTAGGAGTCCGGAACCGCTTCTATGGCGTCTCTGGAGATGGCGGCGATGGTGGGTAGCGCCATCACCGCGAGAATGATGGACGCGGCCAGTATGCCGCTTCCGGAACCGCCGCCCACCTTCCTTATCCACGGCACCAGTATGGTGAAGCCCAGCCAGCCGAGGACGATGGAGGGCACCCCTGCCAGCAGTTCCACCACGCGTCCGAAGAGCGGCCGGGAACGCCGGGGAGCCATCTGGGTGAGGAAGAGGGCTAAGCCCAGGGCTAGGGGGGTGCCCAGTAGAAGCCCCCCGGCGGTGGTCGTGACTGTCCCGGTGAGGAAGACCAGCATGCCATAGCGGCCGCTCCCCGGATCCCAGGTCGAGCCGAAGAGGTTGGCGGGACCGGCCTCGGTGAAGGCGGGGAGGGACTCCTTGGCGATGAAGAAGATGACCAGGGCTAACCCGAACACCATCACCAGGGCCATGACCAGGAGCGCCTTTCTTACCAGCCATTCCTTTCCTATGGGCGCCATCCCATCCCCGCCTTTCACCGGCATCAACCCTTGAAGAGCTCCAGCTCGCCCGACATCAAACCTGGGTCATGGGAATGTATTCCTTGGCCACCACCTCGTCCTGGAAGCGGTCGGAGAGCACGAAATCGATGAAGGCCTCCGCCAGGCCGGATGCCTCTCCCTTGGTGAACATGTGAAGGTAACGGGAGAGGGGGTAGCTCTTGTTCACGGCATTCTCCTTGCTGGCCTCCACCCCGTTGTACTTGACCGCCTTCACCGAGGAATCGAGGTAGCCGAGGGATATGTAGCCTATGGAGTAGGGGGTGGAGGAAACGGTCTGGCGCACGATGCCGTTGCTGTTGCACTCGATGGCGCCGGCCACCGGCTTCTCCTTCTGCAAGGCCTTTTCGTCGAACATCTCGCGGGTGCCCGAAGCCTCGTCGCGCACCACCACGACGATGGCCTTGTCGGGGCCTCCCATTTCTTTCCAGTTCCTCACCTTGCCCGTGAAGATGTCGAAAACCTGGTCCTTGGTCAGGTTCTCCACGGGCACTTCCTTGTGCACGATGACCGCGATGACGTCCAGCGCTATCCTGTGGTCCACGAGCCCCAAGCCCTTCTCGTCGTCCTTCAGGTCTCGCGAGGTGTTGCCTATGTCCACCACCCCTTCGGCGACGTTGGAGATGCCCACGCTGGAACCGCCGCCCTGCACGTTCACCGTGACCTCCGGGTTCTCGTCCATGAACATCTCGGCGGCCTCCTGGGCCAGGGGCAGCACGGTGGTGGAGCCGGAGAGGTTGAGGGTCCCGGAGAGCCTGGGCTTCTCCCCCCCGACATCGCTTTGGCCTCCCCCTCCGCCGCCGCAACCCGTCGCGGCCAGCGCCATCGTCAGCGCCAGCAGCGTCACGACCGCGATGGACATGTTCTTTCTCGACGTCATTACCTACCTCCTTGTCTTGACGAGCGCCTTTCTCGCTTGCCTCGTTCCCTTCCTGGCCGGACACGCCGCCCGCCTCCCCCCTTCCGCTCCGGAACGCAGGTGGAACCCGGCTGTTTCTCCTCTTGCCTTTCTTTCTCTCCCACGACACTCATTAAAGGAACAGCCCTTTAAATGCGGGTGTAGGGGAGGTAAATTCTTTGCTAACTTTTTCTTAAGGGCAGTTAAAATGCCACTTTGAGCGGTTGATGAGGTTGAGGCGGCTTTGCCCGTAGACGGCGTCCGCCCGCCGGTCGCGCCGCAGCGGGAAGCCCGGAAAGCGGTGGGCATTGCCTGTAAGGTAGGCGGTCAGGGCACATCAAGGCGGCGTAAGCCCTTTCTCATGCGCCGGGCTTGCACGCCCCACGCGTCCCCCTTACACCGCGGCCGGCGGGGGTTGGGGCAGGAAGACCCTGAAGTTCGAGCCCTCTCCCACCTCGCTTTCCACGGAGACCACGCCCCCGTGCAGCTCAGCGATATGTTTGACTATGGAAAGCCCCAGCCCGGTGCCACCCGTCTCCCGTGAACGCGCCCTGTCCACGCGGTAGAACCTCTCGAAGACGCGTGGCAGCTCCTCGCGCGGCATACCCACGCCGGTGTCCCGCACCTCGATAGCCAATCCCCCGGGAGCCGCGCGGCAGCTGGCATAGACCTTGCCGCCGGGGCGGTTGTACTTTATGGCGTTGTCCAGCAGGTTGCCGACAAGGGTGGCCAGGAGGCGCCTGTCGGCTTCGACCTCCATACCGGGGTCGCCCTCCACCACCACCCCGACCTCGTACTCAGCGGCCAAGGTGGCTTTGGACTCCACGCACTCGGCGAGCAGCTCGCCGGGGTCGAACCTCTCCATGCGCAACACCGTCTCCCTGGCCTCCAGCCTGCTCAGGGTGAGCAGGTCCTCGATGAGCTGCGACAGCCGGGTGGTCTCGCGGTCGAGGTCACGGAGGAAACGCACGGCGGTATCCCGGTCCTCGAGCGCGCCTGCCAGGAGGGAATCGGTGAGGGCACGCACGGTAGCCACCGGCGTGCGCAGCTCGTGGGACACGTTGGCCACGAAATCCTGCCGCATGCGGTCGACCTGTCTCAAGGCGGCGACGTCCTCCAGGGTGTTGACGGTGACCGCGACCCTACCGTCCGACGCCTTCACCGGGTACGACTTCAGGCGTAACGTCATCTTCCTCGGGTAGACCAGTTCCATCTCTGCCTCTACCCCCTCTCCGGCGGCAGCCCGGCTTACCGCCGCCTCGAGGTCGGTGCTGGGGAAGACCTCTATCAGCCGGCGTCCCACTACCCTTTTCGCCTCGACGTTGAGGATGTGTGCCGCGGCGGGGTTAAGGAGCAGGATGTGGTTCCCGGCGTCGGCAACCATGACCCCCGAGGAGACGTTGTCCAGAATGGTCTCCAGCTTTCGCCTCTCGCCGTCGGCCTCCTCTATGCGCAAGCGCACCTGCTCGGCCATAGCGTTGAAATTATCCGCCAGCTCTGAGAAGTCCGCGACCTCCGGCGCCGTCACCCTCCTCCCCAGTTCGCCGGCGGCCACATCCGCCACCGCTTCCCGGAGGTCATTAAGCGATTTCACCACCGTCCTCTCGGTCCAGATACTTGCCGCTACGATCACCAGGAGCAGCAGCCCGAGGGCACCCAGGAAAATCCACCATACCCGCCAGGTGACCGGCGCGATGTCCCGCTGCTCCACCGAAACGCGCGCCACCCCCCTGATGCCGCCGTCAATGACCACCGGCGCGGCGGCGTAGATGAAAACCTCTTCGAGGGTGCGGGATTCCCGCTTCGCGGAAGAAACCTCTCCCTTGAGGGCGGCCGCCACTTCCGGCCTTCCTGCATGGTTCTCCATCTGCGCGGCGGGGAACTCCGAATCCCCGAGGACATTCCCCTCCGTGTCTATGATCGTCAGCCTCAGCGGAAGCTCCCCCACCAGCTCCTTGAGGTAGGCGTCTATGACCTCCGCGGCCATTTCCCCGGTGAAGAATCGGCGGGACTGCCCGGCGAAAAGCCTTGCCTGGTCCTCGAGGTCGCTCTCTTCGAGGGAGTAGACGAACGTCCTTATGGGAAATAATACCAACAAGGAAAGTAATGCTAGGACGGCAATTACCGGCAGGGTATACCTGGTGATGAGGATCAGCTTTAAGCTCCTCAACTGCTTTCGCCACCCGCTTCGAATCGGTAACCGACCCCGCGCACGGTGATGATGTGACGGGGATGCGCGGGGTCCTCCTCCACCTTCTCGCGTAGGCGGCGTACATGCACGTCCAAGGTCTTGCTCTGCCCGAAATAGTCGCCCTCCCACACCTGGGTGGTGAGGTACTCCCGGGGCAGTGCCTTGCCCGGGTGACGCAGGAAGAGCTCCAGGAGGCGAAACTCCATGAGGGGCATCTCCACCACTTCGCCCCGCACCCTGACCTCGTGCCGCTCGCGGTCCAGCGCGATGTCACCCGCTTCAATGACTCCCTCGGAGGCCGCTTTTCCCTTCTCCTCCCCCTGGTATCGCCTCAACACGGCTTTCACCCGCGCCACCAGCTCACGCATGTTGAAGGGCTTGGTGACGTAATCGTCCGCGCCCATCTCCAGGCCCAGGATCTTGTCCACGTCCGCGTCCTTGGCGGTGAGCATGATCACGGGGACGTCGCTCTCCCGGCGCAGCCGCCGGCACACCTCCATCCCGTCCATGCCGGGGAGCATCAGGTCCAGGAGCACGAGGTGGTAAGCGCCCTGCTGACACATGCGCCAGCCCCTCTCGCCATCAAGGGCGATGTCCACCTGGTAGCCTTCCTTTTCCAGGCTGAACGCGACTGCCTCCGCAAGCGGCCTCTCGTCCTCGACGACCAGTATCTTTTTCATCGTCGCGCTTTCCCCGCATTCCGGGTATTCATGGGATCGCCATATCGACCTGCATGACCGTTCCTATCAACGATACCATCATTTACCGAAAATTTTCACGCTTTTTACCTTTCTTAAACCCGCCTTTTACCCTACCCCTCTTTACTTCATTTAGAAACGTGGAAGATGGGAGTGGAAGGAGGTGAGCATGAATGGAGCTCTACGAGTTCCTGGATCAGAACCTGTGCGCGACGCCCTTCTCGGACGGGGAACGGCCCCGGGACCGGGCAGAAAGGTGCCGCCATGGGGAGGAACCGGGCGGCATCGAGCCAGCGCCCGGCGCGGAAGCAGCCGGAAACGTTCCTGGCCAAGGCGAGATGAAGCCCGCTGCCGGGTACCGCACGGCGCGCCCCTGAAAGGCCCTGAAAGGGGCGCATCCTATCGTCGCCGGGATTGAACGCCTCCGTTCGACTTGTTTTCATGCCTCTCGTGCGTAGCGAGGAAACGGGGGCAGGCCGGCGACTTGGGCGTTGTAATACCGGACCCCGCCTGCGATCATGGATAAAGTCAAGGCAGACGCTCGCCCCTCCAGGGCGACATGGCGCGGGAGGTGAGACCAAGGTGGATGACGACGGCTTTCCAGGCGTAGTCAGGGTGGTCGTGGAAGTGCCCAAGGGGTCGCGGAACAAGTATGAAACCGACCGGGAAAGCGGCAGGATCAAGCTCGACCGCGTCCTCTTCAGCGCCGTTCATTATCCCGCGGACTACGGGTACGTGGAGGGGACCCTGGCCGAGGACGGGGACGAGGTGGACGTCCTGGTGCTCATCGACGAGCCCACCTTCCCCGGCTGCCTCATCAGGGCCAAACCCATCGGGATGCTGCGCATGAAGGACGAGAAGGGGATCGACAACAAGATCCTCGCGGTTCCGGTGAATGATCCCCGCTGGTCGCCCTTCGAAGACATTTTCGAGCTACCGCCGCACCTGCTGGTGGAGATCGAGAACTTCTTCCTTACTTACAAGAAGCTGGAGGTCAAGGAAGTGGTGAGCGAGGGTTGGTCAGGCCGCGATCGAGCCGGGGAATACCTGGTGAGATGCAGGGTCAAGCGCTGATATCTCTGCAAACGGCCTTCTCCGGCAGCGCCCTCTCCATGCCGCCCGCGAGGGCAACGGGCGATATCACGGTCACGCGCCGATAAGCAGGCCGCCATCGCAGGCGACCTCCGCATTACCCTCGGAGACAAACCAAGACCGGAGAAAGGGGGGCTTCCCGCCGCCGGGTAACACGAGCGCCCTCTCCATCACGCCCGCGACCGCGGCGCCGCGGGAGGCTCGCCTCCTACCCGCATTGAACGCAAGGCCTCCTCCCACCAGTCCAGGGAGGGGACCTGCCAGGCGCAGGCGTCCCTCGAACCCCATTCGCCCGAAAAGTCGACGCGCAGCAGCTCCCGTCCCCTCGTCTTTCCCAGGAAAGAACGCTGCCGGGACACGCCGCATACGGACGGCAGGGGAACGAAAAGGTGGCGGCGGGGGAGGAACATGCGGAAGTGGATGCCCCTATCGGTCAGCGCCAGCACCCCGTTCCCCCTGACCTGGGCATAGCCCTTCGAGAGAATGCCGAGGAAGTTGCAGCCCTCCACGTGGTAGACCCTCTCCCCGCCCACCGCCTCCCGCAAGGCGTTCACCGCCTCCACCCTCAGGCGCTTTATCCACAAGAGGAAGAAGCATAGGATGGCCGCGATGCCCGCCAGCGCGGCAAGGGCTATTATGAACGCGGCCATGCGCAGCTCCTTTCCTTCCTTTTAAGCATATCGAAAGAGGGCGCGAAAACATTTACGGAAGACGAGCGCTACGCTGCACCGGGTGCGGCCTTGGCGCGCATGGAGGGGAGTCGCTCCTTGCGTCGGGGATCCGCTTGGAAAAGGGACGGGGCGCGGCTCGCCGCGCCCCGTCTCGCGCGCCGTACTATTGGAAGGTTATTCCACCTTTTCCCAGAGGGTGGCGTTGGCGTTTCCGAAACCACCGCAGAGGGTGGCGATGCCGCGCTTGGCCTCCGGGAAATCCTTCTTCATGATGTTGTTGAGGGTGATGACGATGCGCGCTCCGGATTCACCCAGGGGATGGCCCAGGGCCAGCGCCCCTCCCCACACGTTGATGTTGTCGAAGGGGGCGTTATGCCCGATGCCCAGCTCGCGGATGACCGCCAGGGACTGCGTCCCGAAGGCCTCGTTAAGCTCCCAGAGGTCTATATCTTCTTTCTTCAAACCCTTAAGGGCTAACAGCTTGCGCACCGCGTACACGGGACCGATGCCCATTACGGTGGGGTCGCAGCCAGCCATACAACCTCCGCCGTAACGCAGGTGGTAGGAGTAGCCCAGCTCGTCAGCCTTCTCCCGGCTCATGAAGAGCAAGGCGCAGGCGCCCACGGTGAGGGGGGAGCTGATGGCAGCGGTGACGACGCCGTCCGGCTTGAAGGCCGGCTTCATCTGGGCCATCTGCTCCAGGCTGGGGTTATCCCTTATCCACTGGTCCCGGTCGCACATGAACTCCTTGCCGTCGTCATCCAGGGCGGGGATGGGCACTATCTCATCCTTGAACTTGCCGGCGTCGCGGGCTTCACGGGCCTTGATATGGCTCCAGTAGGCCATGAGTTCGGCGTCCTCGCGGGAGACGTTGTAGATCTCGGCGATCTTTTCCGCCGTGGATCCCATGGGCAGCTCGAGGGGATTGTAGTACTCGGCGATGCGGGGCGGGATGTCCATGCCTGCGGCCATGGGGACATTCATCATGTCCTCAACACCCGAAGCGATGTAGATGTCACCCTCCCCGCACATGATAGCCCGGCATGCGTGTTCGATGCATGACATCCCGGAGGGACACTGCTGGTTTACGCCGTTGGTGGCCACGCTCACCGGCAGCCCGGAGGCCAGCCAGCCCAGGCGCGCGATGTCGTTCTGCATGCCAGACTGGTTGGCGGTGCCGCAGAAGACCGCCTCCACGTCCTCCGGCTTCACCTTGGGGTTGCGCTCGAAGAGCGCCTTGTACACGTAGGTGAGGAGTTCGTCCGGCCGCAAATGGCGGGCCCAGCCCTTCTCCGCATGAGCCCGGAAGTTGGGGGTTCTCACCCCGTCCACCAGGACCGCTTCTTTCAACTCTGCCATGTTCCTTACCTCGCTTTCCTCTTCTCCGATACCTACTCCGACGTATCGCTATTCACCGGAGACCCGGTTCAGGTCCGGCTCACCCCTCCAATCCTCTTCCCATAACCGCTTTTCTGCTCCTTGAAGGCTCCACGTCCTCTCTCCAGGCAGGGGTTATTATATCAAATCCGTCGCGGCAGGGTACCCGAGACACGGCCGGGGCCGCTGCCGGCTGGCCATCCGAGCGGGGCACCCGCATGCGTATGCCCCGGCATGCAGCCCCAGCTCAGCGCTCCCGGCACAACTCACGCAGCCATTGCCGCTTTTCACGGAAAGGCGCCTGCGTAGGGGCCGGTTCCCGGTGCCGCTACGGCGGCTACGCCAGCTGCCGCTCCACAGAAAAACCCGGTCTGAGACGAGTTTAACTCGAGCCTAAAACGCCAATAATATAGAATAGAACAGGGTATAAGCGGTTACAAGCCGGGAGGCAACGCCGTATTCAACGCAGGCCCGCCAGCATTTCACGGTGGAAAGGAGGCCGTTATGAGCGATGTCGAGAGTTGTCTCGAGTGTGGGATTCCCAGGCAATTCGTGGATAATCACACGTGGGCGGGGGGCGGTTTTATCGTGCAGAGCAGCAATCGCTCTCACCGCATGGTGCTGATCGAAAGCGACAACCTGGACGGCCTCTTCAGGGGAATCGAGGAGATTATCGATCTTCCCATCGAGCGCATCGTCATCGAGACCAAGCGGCGCGCTACCCGTGAATATATCGACCGCCTGGTGCCAGACGACCTCAAGGAAAAAGCCATCAACAAGGAGTTGGACATGAAGGTGATGATCGACGCCAACAACGCCGTGGCGCGCATCATGGGATACGGGGATGTCTCCCTGGTGGGATACCGTTATGAGCGCGACGATGACGATTATCTCAAGCAGCGGGTGCGCGAACCCTATTCGGTCCCCCTCTGGTGCGGGGATATGGCCGGCGCCGTGGAGGCCATAACGCGCAGGGACAACGACGTGAACTACACGTTCCTGGAAGATGACACCATCGAGATAACCGCCGTACCATCAGAACATCCTCCGCAGTTCCAGGACAGGTTGCAGCTCAGGAAGTACCCCCTTCGCGAAGGCGACGTGACGCTGGAGCGGTGCGGGAGTTGCGGCGGGCCCTCCGCTCTTGCCTCTTTCGCGTGGCAGCTGGAGCGGGGGGTTATCGTGGATAAGGTCACAGGTCGGCGCGTCGCCATGCTGGGACCTGCCTACCAGGAGGCGGTCTTCGACGAGCTGGAGAGGGAGCTGGGCGAGGAGATACCCCGTGTTATCGTGGAAGCGCAGCGCCGCTTCGTCAAATCCGGTTTTTTCAAAGCCACGGAGATAGGGAACAAGGAGCAGTTCCGGAAGCTCCTCGCGCTCCGCGGCCTGGGGAACCTCCGCTCCCTCCAGACAAAGAAAGACAAGTTGCGTATGGTGCTGGAAAACCCTGCCATGCACCTCATGATCATCGGCCTCATACAAGGATATTTCGAGGTGATCAGCGGTACGGGTTCCAGGGCGGAATGGGAAGTCTCGGACGACGGTGTCCTGAACCTGGAGATCCATGCCGTCTGCTAAGCCGCTCCCCCGTTTTCCACCAGGGTGGTATGCCCTCAACTCCTGGAGGCAGCGCGCACGGGAAGGGCGGAGCGGAAGATGCGCAGGTCGGTGGCGTCGAATGTCCGTAAGGCGAAAAGCGCACCCAGGTAGCAGGCCACGAAGGTGAGTACCAGCCCGTAGAAGGGGAGGATGCCACGCAACGGCAGGCATACCAGCGCTCCCGCCGCGGCCGCCAGCGCCGGTTTCCAGTTACCCAGCAGGCGCGGGTCTATGCGCATATGCTTCCAGGCGAAGAAAAGGGTGGTGGCCAGCAGGCACACTTCGGATATCAACGTGCTCACTGCCGCTCCCACGAATCCCATGACCGGCGCCAGCCCCAGGCACAGCATCACGTTGATCCCCGCGCAGGTAAGGATGGCGTAGACGCTTAAACGGTGCTTGTAGTGCGCGTTCATGAGATCGATGAGCGGTATGTAGGTGAAGCTGAAGAGGGGTATGGCCGCCAGGATCCACAGGGCGGACCTCGCTTCCAGGTACGATTCGCCATAAACGGTGGAGAGCAGCTGCGGCGCGAAGAGCGCCAGGATCACGCAGAAGGGAAGGCTCACGCAGGCCAGGTATTTCACCACCCTGCGGATGACCTCCCGGTGGCGACCGTCGGCGGACCTGCCTATCCTGGCAAGAAATGGAAATATGGCGTTCATGCAGGTTGCCGGGACCACGGCCATGGCCCAGACGATGCGGTAGGCGGAGCTGAAGAGGCCGGCCTGGTAATCTCCCTTGAAGGCCGAGATCATCACCGTGTTGGTGTAGCCGAAAAGGAAGGTCACCAGGCCGATGACTCCGAAGGGCAGGGCGCCTGTGGCCATTCTCTTCCAGAAGGTTAGGTCGAAGGAGAAGACGGGTTTACCCATCCTGCGAGTGAGGATGAGGAAGTCCACTCCCATGGAGACGACGGCCCCCAACATGAGGGCGTAGGAGATGCCCACCAGCCCGTAGCCCTTGAAAAGGAGCAAGGTTCCCACCCCGAAGGTGAGGAGGATATCCACCAGGTCCGATATCGCCTGGTACTTCATCACCTCGAAGGCCTGGAAGATGGCGTCGAAGAAGCGCCGCAGTCCCGTGAAGACCACGTAGCTCAACCCGATGAGGAAGAGGGGAAGGCGCGTATCCGCGGAACGCGAGGAAAGGGCGATGATGGCGTAGATGATGCCCATGCTGGCAAGCCCGGTGACCAGCCTGAGCACGGTGAGGTCCCCCATGTAACGCGCCACCTGCTTCCGGTCGGCAGCGAGTTCCCTCACCACCAGCTTGGGCAGTCCCATCTCCCCCACGATGAGGAGGATATAAGCAAGGGATAGCGCGAAGGAATAAGCCCCGAACCCTTCCGTGCCCAGCTTGCGTGCGACGAGCACGGTGAAGACGGGCATGAGCACGGCGCGGAAGGTCCCGCCTCCCATGATCACCAGTATATTTCTTGCTATCCTCTTCGCGTCGTTCAAAGGTCCTTGTCTCCGCCCTGCAATTTGCGTCCTTTCCGGCGTGCGGGAACCTTCCCTTGGATAGATCTGCCCTCACTATCGCCTTCCCGCTCCCGCGGGACCAAGGGTCAAGTATGGAGTCCCGAATCTAAGATGTCAATCGGCTTTGTTTCGGAATACTTTTAGCGGAACCGGCAAAAATACATGTGATGCCAGGCTTCACTCTGTCCGAAGCAGGTTGGCCCTGGGGGCCGGGCGAGGGATATCGCAAGCGGCCTCCTGCCCGGCCATCTTGCGGGGGCGGAGGCGGCGATAGGGCATGCCTTGCGGAGGAGGGAAGGGGTCACTGGAGACCGCGCGTCGCGGAGCGAGCCCTATCCCCCGGCCCGGCCCGGAAGAAGGAAGGAGAATCATTCACCTGCGGGGGATGGATGCGGCGAAGGCCCGTCCAGAGGGCCGAGACGCACTCCATCCCCAGGAACGACCCCTCTCAGACATAAACGCGGTTTGACCCCAAAGTATGTCTGGGGAGGGTCAAGGGAGGGGCGGAGCCTCTCCCTTGGTCTTTTACCTTACTGGATCAGGCCCCTGCGCGCCATCCAGAGAAGTATGCGATGGCCTATATCGCCGTGGTTGAAGAACGCCAGGGTGCCGTGGTACATGCCGGGACGCATGCGTTTCAGGGACCAGAACAGCTTTCCGGAAAACTGGGGCACCACGTAGAGGCGCCTCTTTTCCACCGCCTTGACCACTGCGGCCGCCACCTGGTCGGCGGTCATCCTCGCGTACTGGAAGGTGGTCTGGGAGAACTCCCTTTCGAACTCGTCCGTGTAGCGCATGTCCTGCAAGAGGTTGGTGTTGAAGAACATGGGACAAACCACGGTGACCCCTATCTTGGAGGGAGCCAGCTCGCTCCTGAGCGTTTCGGAAAGAGCGATGACCGCCGCCTTGGTGGCGTTGTATGGGGCCATCTCCAACAGGGTCAGCAAGCCCGCAGCCGATGCCACGTTGACGACGTAGCCTCCCCCCTGAGCCTTCATACGGGGGACGAAGTAATGGCACCCGTAGAGCATTCCCCAGAAGTTGACGCCGAAGACCCATTCCCAGTCCTCAAGGGGGATATCGCCCACGAAGCCCACAGATACCACGCCAGCGTTGTTCACCAGGACGTCCACCCCACCCCAGCTCCGGAAAAAATGTTCGGCCATGGCCTCCACCTCTTGCGGCCTGCTCACATCGAGACGGTAGGCCTCGCCGTCCCCGCCCTTCTGCCTCACCATCTCCAGGGTTTCCCGCGCCGTTTCCTCGTTGATGTCCGCGACCCCTATGCGACATCCCCTGGACGCCAGGGCCAGCGCCAGCGCCCGCCCCAGCCCGGACCCCGCTCCCGTGACGACCACCCTCTTGCCATCCACCTTGTACATGGGACACCTCCCTCCCCGCAGCTTGTAAACAACGTATACGATGCGGTGGCCAAGCAATCCGCACGAAGTATCATCCCTTGGAACATCATGCTCTCATTACCTCATTGATTAATTCCTTCTCCCCTTCTCCCAAACGGTTTAAACCCATTTATAATAGCTACGTGCTCCAAGTTCACGAGCATGGTCCGCACTGGTGGAAGCGCTGCCTCTCGGCGCCGGCCACGACAGTCAAGGAGGGAGAGCCGCATGGACCGCGAAGAGGCGCTTGCCCTGCTGCATGCCAACCTCAAGTCCGAAAACCTGCGCAAGCACTGCTACGCCACGGAGGCGGTGATGCGGCGGCTGGCGCGCGAGCTGGGGGAGGACGAGGAGACGTGGGGGCTTGCCGGCCTGCTCCACGACCTCGACCTGGAGCTCACCGGCAACGACATGTCCGTGCACGCGGAAAAGGCCGCCTCATTGCTCGCGGAAAAGGGCGCGCCCGCCGCTATGGTAGACGCCGTGCGCATGCACAACGCCGAGGGGCTGGGCCTGGGCGAGAGGACCACCGTCTTCCAGCACGCCCTTGCCGCCGCGGAAACGGTGACCGGCCTCATCGCGGCCGCCGCGCTGGTGCTTCCGGATAAGAGGCTCGCGGGGGTCAAGGTCAGCTCGCTGCGCAAGCGCATGAAGGAGAAGGCCTTCGCGCGGGGCGCCCGGCGGGAGGTTATCCTCGAATGCGAGCAAGCCGGCCTCTCGTTGGACGCCTTCCTGGCGCTGGCCTTGGAGTGCATGCAGGAGATCTCGGACCAACTGGGCCTTTAGGAACCTCGCGCGGTTCGCTCCCTTCCCAACCTGCGGCGCGCATTGCCGCCGGCGCTCAGTGTCCCCGCGTAACGGGGAAAGTTGAGACGGGCTGTGCAGGGCCGCGATGGGACGGTCACGGCTCCTGCATCGCCAGGAGAACGGTGGCCAGGGCCGCTATGCCCTCTCCTCGCCCGGTAAAACCCATGCCTTCCGTAGTGGTGGCCTTTATGCCCACCTGCTCGGGGGGAACCCCGAGGAAAGCAGAGATGCGGGACCGCATTTCCGGGATATGGGGGGAGAGGCGCGGTTCCTGGGCCACCACCACGCAGTCGACGTTCACCACGCGGTACCCTTTCTCGGAGACGAGGCCCATCACCTCCTCCAGGAGGACGAGGCTGGATATGTCCCGGTAAGCGGGATCGGTGTCCGGGAACCTTTCCCCGATGTCCCTCTCCCCGCAGGCTCCCAGCAGGGCGTCCATGAGTGCGTGCACGAGCACGTCGGCGTCGGAATGGCCGGCCAACCCGCGCTCATGCGGTATTTCCACCCCGCCCAGGACCAGCCTGCGCCCCTCCTGAAAAGCGTGGGCATCAAGTCCCAGTCCCACCCGGTAAGGCAACTTCCAGACCTCCTCTCTCCAGAAGGGCCTCGGCCAGAATGAGGTCGCTGGGATAGGTTATCTTGAGGTTGGTCAGCTCTCCCTCCACCACACGCACACGGTAGCGGTATCTCTCGAGGAGCGCGGCATCGTCCGTGGCCCACACCCTCTCCCGGTACGCGCGCTCGTGCGCATCCAGGAGGGCGGCGGCGCGAAAGCACTGCGGCGTCTGCACCGCCCACAGACGCCTCCTGTCCGGGGTCCTCAATACCCAGCCTCCCTCCACCTCCTTAACCGTGTCCACCACCGGCACGGCGGATATAACGCCCTCACAATCCGCGTCCCGTAGAGCTTTCAATGTCTTATGGAATAATCTGGGGGTTGCCAGCGGGCGTGCACCGTCATGGACCACGATATATTCCGCTCTCGAGGAAAGCGTGCGCAGCGCGTTGCATACGGATTCCTGCCTCCACTCGCCTCCCGCCACCACCGCCGATACTTTCCGCAGGCCGTAGGAGGCGATTATCTCTCGCTCCGTCCGCTGCAGCTCCTCCTGGTTCACCACCAGGATTATCTCGCCTATCTCCTCCACGGCCTCCAGGTTGAGCAGGGAGCGCGCGAGAACGGGGATCCCGGCCAGCTTGATAAATTGCTTTCCCTCCGGAGCACCGATCCTCTCGCCGCGGCCCGCGCCTGCCACCACCGCCGCCGTCCCCAAGGTCATGCGCCCCTCCCCTTCAATGCCGCGAAAATCATCCTGCCCGCCGGCGTCTGGAGAATGCTGGTAACGGTCGCGCTCACCTCTTCGCCGATGAACCTCTTCCCTCCTTCCACCACCACCATGGTGCCGTCATCCAGGTAGCCGACCCCCTGGCCAGTCTCCTTTCCTTCCCGGATGAGGGAGACCGCGAGCGATTCGCCGGGCAGGACCACCGGCTTCAAGGCGTTAGACAGTTCGTTTATGTTCATCACCCGCACTCCCTGCAACTCGGCGATCTTGTTGAGGTTGAAATCGGTGGTCATCACGGGCAGATTCATGGCCTTGGCGAGAGCCACCAGCTTGGAATCCACTCCGGACAGTTCCGGAAAGTCCTGTTCCTCTATGCGCACCTCGACCAGGTCCTGCCTCTGCAGGGCGTTGAGCACCTCGAGGCCCCTACGGCCACGGTTGCGCTTGAGGGGTTCCTCGGAATCGGCTATGGCCTGGAGCTCGTTGAGGACGAAGCGCGGCACCACCAGCTCGCCCTCCAGAAAACCGGAATAGCAGATGTCGGCTATGCGCCCGTCTATGATGACGCTGGTGTCCAGGATGCGCGAAGCCGTCTCCCTGGCGATCCTGCCCGGTGCAGTCGCCGTACGCGAGGGGCGGAAGAAATTGAGGAGGTCCTCCTTCTTCTGCACCGCGATGATGTAGCCGACCACCCCGCAAAATGCGTAGAGGATAAGCGCGAATACCCAGCCAGGGTACGTTCTGAAGAGGATCATCGAGGGCAAAAAAGCTATCAGGAACCCCGCGATAATGCCTACCGCCCCCATCAGGAGGTCGGTTCCGGGAATATCCTGGATGGCGACCTCAAAACGGTTGAGGAGTCTCGCGGTGTACCTACCGGCGGCCCCTCCCATCACGAACCCCAGACCCACGCAGACAAGAATAGAAACTATGAAGCCGATGACCGAATACGTGGGATCCAGCTTCTGTAGGTAGGACCTATCCAACAGTTCCCCGAGCTCGTAGCCCCCGATGCCTCCGACGAACATAAAGATAAGCCGGACGACCAGGACTACCATTGATCCCCTCTACCCCTCAGGGTTGGCAACCCTCCTTTCGCCGCTTTTCCGACCTCCCCCGGGGAGGTTCCGCTCCCGGCTCCCGCGGATGATGACGATGATGAAATGCGGTGCCGGCCTAACTTATGAATCTATGGTTAAGGATAGGCGAAGGCCTCAGCCCGATCAAGACGCAGAGTCGAAAACATCCTCTATCATGCGCAGCGCCTCGTCCACCTCCACCTCCACGGCGTACATGAGCTCGCTGGCCAGTATCTCCCGCGCCTGGCTCAGCATGCGTTTCTCACCGGAGGAAAGGCCTCTCTCCATGTCCCGCAAGGTGAGGTTGCGCACCACCTCCGCCACCTGGAATATATCGCCGCTCCTGAGCTTGTCGCGGTTCTTCTTGTAACGGTGGTTCCAGTTGCTGGGCATGGGGGTGCCCTCCGCCCCGAGCACCTCGAAAACCTTGTCCACTTCCTCCCTGCCGATCACCCGGCGCAGCCCCGCTTCCGCGGTACTGTCCGCAGGCACCATGACTTTGAGGTTCCCCTGGCACATCCGGAGAACGAAATATTCCCGCGTTTCCCCGCCCACGGCCGTCTCCGAGATCTCCTCGATCACCCCCGCCCCATGCTGAGGATAGACTACCACGTCTCCAACACGAAACATCCTCATCACCTCTCCAGACATACCAGGTGGCTCCAACCCGTTCCGTTCAAAGGCGGAATTCTCGGGGTGATTCTGTGAGGCTTGCTCTCACAACGCCACGTTCGTAAGAATCTCCAGCTTCATTTATGTTCAGCCCTTCGCCCATTGCAGGACTGATTTTTGCGATCCGGTAATCAGGTCAGGCTGTAAACACCCAGCGTGCGTATGCGGTCGTTTTCCCTTTCCAGGACACTCTTGAAATCCAGGTCGAGGAGACAGCATATCGCTGCCAGGTAAAAGAGGGCGTTCCCCAGCTCCGTCTCGATCACGTCAGCGCAATTCTGGCAAAGCCCGCCCTCTATATGACTCTTAACGTAGTCGGCCACGTGGGAAAAACTTACGTCCTCGGGCAATTCCTGCTTGCTGGCCTCGACGCGCAGGCACCCGCAACTGGTTACCGTCTTGGCCAACGCTCGGTTCACCCTGGTGGCGGCGTCCTGAAGCTTGGTCATGACATCGAGAATGCTTCGGTTGCGGACGAGGAATTCCGACACCGTCTTCTGGAAATCGGCGCAATCCGCTTCCCGCATTCTTACGACCTCCATGATCCCGCTAGTGAATATTATATGTTTGCGGTTTCGGGGGTGTCAAACCGTGCACTACCTGGCAATATATGGTATTTCATTGTTATCCGTCATGAGGGTGCGGAGGTGGCACGGGGTTGCAGGGACTTTCCCGCTCAGACATACCTTTCCACCAGCGAAGCCTCGGCTATGCGGCGCAACCCCTCCTTGATTGCGCGTGCTCTCGCTTTCCCTACTCCTTCCACGCCCTCAAGCATTTTTTCCGAGGCCTGCATTATGCTGTGCATGTTGCCGAAGCTCTTCACCAGTTTTTCTACCACCGACGTGGGGAGGCGGGGGATGCGCTCCAACATGCGGTAACCGCGGGGGCTCATGGTCCTGTCCAGCTCGTCGTGCGCCCCCGAGTAGCCTATGGCCTGGGCAATGTTGGTGAGTTGCAGAAGATCCTCGTCACTCAGGCTTGCCAGGCTCCTCTCTGCCGCCTCCGCCGTTTTTCCCCTTTCCTCGACCATGTAGTCGCGGATTATATTCCTCTTCTCCCTCTCCACGCCGGTCATCAGCTCCTCCAGTTGGAGTTCGATGAGCCTGCCCTCCCTTCCCAGCTCCGCCAGGTAAACCTGGATCTCATCGGCTATCCTCTGCATCATCTCCGCTCTCTGCAACACGCTGACCACGTCCTGCAGGGTCACCAGGTCCTCGAATTCCAGCGCGCTCAAGGTCGCGGTCACCTGGTCCAGCCGAGACTTGTACTTTTCCAGCGTCTGCAGCGCTTGGTTGGCCTTGCTGATAAGGACTCGTACCGGTACAATCACGTGGCTCCAATCGCCCTTGTACATGGTAACTCTTTCCATGCGCTCGGAAACGGCGATGACCAGTTTTCCGGTCTGGCGGGCGACCCTTTCGGCGGTACGGTGGCGGGTCCCGCTCTCGGAGGTGGGTATGGAAGGTTCGGGAACCAGGTGCACGTTGGCCAGCCTGATGCGCGAGAGGCTCTCATCCACGATTACCGCTCCGTCCATCTTCGCTACCTGGTATAAACTGGCAGCGCTGAACTCACAGTCGATGTTCACCCCTCCGTTGACCACCGCCAGCACCTCTTCGCTGTCCCCCACCACGATCAGGGCGCCCAGGTGCGAGGCGATTATCCGCCCCAGGGCTTCCCTCAGTTCCGTGCCCGGGGCAATCCCTCTCAGCAATGCAAGCCGATCACGGTCTTTACGCTGCTTCTCCATGCGCCTCCCACCACGACCTTTATAATTGCAGCTTTTCCCCGCAAGGCAGTGGGGCATCACGCTATAGCCTCGCCTTTATCATGGTTGCCTTGCTTGGCAAGGCGGCCGGTCCGGATCCTCGCAGGGCACGGTCGCGGGTCCACGAAACGACCCAAACTTGCCTACGAATAATTTATATCACACCTCTTTTATCCGGGAAAACAACGCGGGGGGCGGCGCCGCGCCCTTAAGCCACGTCGAACGCTGCCAGTGCCTGCCGGACATCTCTTACCCTGATCAGTTTCGCGGGCACGGCGGCGAGCCCCCGCCGTGCCCGGTCCGACACCACCACCGAAGAGAAACCGAGGCGCGCCGCCTCCCGCAGGCGATCTTCAAGTTTGGAAACCGGCCTTACCTCGCCGGTGAGGCTGACCTCCCCGATAAAGACGGCCTCGCGTGGGAGGGTGCGATCCTGTCGCGAGGACGCTATGGCCATGCAAACACCGAGGTCCAAGGCCGGCTCGCTTACCCTCAAGCCTCCCGTAATACCGACATAGACGTCCCGGTCCGCCAACTTCACCCTTGCCTTGCGCTCGAGCACCGCCACGTCGATGGCCAGGCGTCGATGGTCCATGCCCGTGGAAACGCGCTTGGGCGTGGGCAACCTGGTGGGTACGACCAGGGCCTGTACCTCCACCACCAGGGGGCGCCTTCCCTCCATGATCACCGTCGCCGCCGTCCCGGACACCGGCTCATCCCTGCGGTCCAGGAAGTACTGGGAGGGGTCCTCCACCTCCCGCAGGCCGCCGTCGGTCATCTCGTAGATGCCTACCTCGCTCACCGACCCATAACGGTTCTTCACCGCGCGCAGGATGCGCATGGCATCGAACCTCTCTCCCTCGAAGTAGAGCACGCAGTCCACCATGTGCTCCACCAGCCTGGGTCCCGCCAGGATGCCCTCCTTGGTGACGTGCCCTACGAGAAAGACCACCGTCCCCGTCTCCTTCGCCAGAGCCTGGAAGCGGAAAACGCTTTCCCTCATCTGGTTCAACGCACCCGGCGTGGAATCGACGTCGCGGCAGCGCATGGTCTGGATGGAGTCGACCACCATGACTTCGGGAGACATCTTCTGCGCCGCTCCCAGCACGGCTTCCACGTCCGTCTCGCAGAGCAGTAAAAGCTCCGGGTGAAGGCTCCCGATCCTCCTGGCACGGGAGCCGATCTGGGCCGCCGACTCCTCCCCGCTGACCATGAGCACCCTGGCCCCCCTCGCCGCCAGCGAGAAGGCCGCCTGGAGCAGCAGGGTGGACTTCCCGATGCCCGGCTCTCCTCCCAGCAGGACCAGTGAACCCGGCACGGCACCTCCACCCAGCACGCGGTCGAACTCGGGCATGCCGACCATCAGCCGGGGGCCTTCGCTCTCCACGCTGTCCATGCGCACCGGCTCACGGCCGCCGGCGTGGGCTCCGGCCGCCGTGTAATGCTTGCTCTCTTTCTCCATGGTCCCGAAACTGCCGCAGGCCGGGCATCTTCCCAGCCATTGCGCCGAACCTTCCCCGCACTCCGAGCACAGATATAAGGTCCTTTCCTCCTTCATCCCATCCGCCTTCCTTTCCCGGACAGCCGCCTTTTTCGTGCCACGACAGCCACGTCCGTGCGTAGCTCGACTGACCTGCGTCCGAAGCCGCACTTACCGCCCGCATCCTGCCATGCCCCGATTATATTTCCCGGCAGTGTCATTCCCGGGAAACACTTCCGCCCCGCCGGGCCAAGCACAGCCTTCAGCGCCGCGGGGAGGTTACCCGCGTCGCCGTTCGTGCAAGGCACCCCCTCCCCATAAAGGGAATTACCATTGATTGGTATTTTTCTCACGCACCGGTCATTTCCTTATTGTCGCTACTTTCCCTTCACCTCTTCCCCTGAGCTCTTCCGTCTCACATGTCGTGGGATTTGCTCAGGGGTATTTTAACTTTCCCCTCTCTTCCCCTTCTTGCCCCTTTGCCGGCTTTTCTGACGTCTTCGAGCACCCGGCCAACCACGTACTTGCAACATCATTCCCTGGGCTCCCTTCCCCGTGTCCCGAAGTTCCTTTCCGGAAGAAAGAGGGATCTCCACCCCACTTGCCCGGAGAAC
>OGCI01000408.1_pt1 | contig 51112 bp, 41 predicted proteins | sample 1570021 | NCBI WGS metagenome assembly OGCI01 (sample SAMN06264664, study PRJEB24512) | hot springs metagenome | isolation source: Hot spring water | place: South Africa: Tshipise | collected 2015-06-21
AATGCAGGTCCAGGGGTCTGTTAAGCACAGGGTCAAAGGCAAAGTTCACCATCTTTGGGACGCTCTTCATGTTTGAAATCTTGGAAAGTGCTTGCACAACCACGATGTCGAATTTGCCGGTGAGGATGAGCATTGTGCCTACGGCAAACGAGTGCAACGCGTCACCTGTGATTGTCTGTACGGGTTTGAGTACTGCCCCGAGCTGATCGTTACAGTATTCGTCGGAAATACTGTAGCCTTCGCAGAAGTCTTCCGACGTGCAAACGAATGTATCAACATCTTCTGGTCCTATTCCCGCTTGCTCGTATGCCTTGACGGCGGCCTCGTAGGTCATCTCTCTGTAAGAGACGCCCGTGGAGGTTGAACTGAAATTTTTCTGACCGAGACCAGCTATAGCGACTCTACCAATCATGGATACCTCCTGATATTAACTCTTCGGCTATATTTTTTTCATCACCTCCGCGCGTTTAGATTCGTTTAAGTTCGGGCGATATGTTCGATTCCGGAGCCCGGTTTTCAAGCGAGGAATTAGTATATCAAAACAGAATGCTTTTTAGGGGTCCCAGCTAGATGTTTATCTGTATAACAAAGTGAACGCATGATGTGGAAATTTTCCTTTGATTCGAGCTGAGTTCTTTTCCGATGTCCGGGTTATATTCCATAAGCTTATCTACAACTTTCTTCTTGAGTGATTCGAGGTCTTTATCTGACTCAAGGAACTTAGTCTGTAGGTCAGCTGGTGATGTTGCGGATAAGCAGTTTTCAATCTGGTGTATTCGTTCTCTTAGATAAACATTCACTCGCTCCCTTGCCTCTCCAAGTTTTTTGTCAGTTTCCATGCCTGCTTTGGATATTGAGTCAATAAGCGATAGTATTTTATCCGTGCGCTCCACAAGCGAATCGAATGAGGTCTCAAAATCTATTGTTCCAGATGAGACTGCCGACACGATTTGCGCAATCTCCCGATGAATTTTTTCTTCCTCTCTCAGCGCGTTAATAAGCGCGCTTTCCACCGCGTAGTTATCTATTTGGCTATCGACAGATTCCCCTTTTCTGCCCGCGCATGAGGAGAGATGCAGGCAAAGCGAAAAAATGGAGAGTGTCATCAGAATAGGAAGGCACTTTGAATTCGCGGAGGACTTCCATCTAATGCAAAACATCTAACCAGGCTCCCGCTCTTGTTACTCTCAAATTTCTGTTACGTAGTATCCCTGCCGATTGAATGAAAACTTGTATCTGTTTACCGACTACAGGATTATAATCTTTTGGAATGGCGTAGTGCAGCTCAAAAGACGGCCATCGCTGGAGCAAATCTGATGATTTGTTTGATTTCTCAGGGCGCATGAGGAAAGGGGACTAAGTTGAGCTTGGTTTTTGATGTTTCAAAAGCGTATCGCCACCTTGAGTCTCTCGCATCGAAGGGCAGATTGCCCGGAACGCCGGGTGAGGCTGAAGCTCGTTTATATATACTAAAGGTATGCAGGCAGATGGGATTTGAGACGTTTGAGGAGAAGTTTTGCTATTCAAGGAGACCTCTGACGCTTTTTCTGCCATTGATATGCCTCGGACTTGGACTTATATCCCTTTTGGGCTCTTTGTTGTTAAGGTTCGAGTCCCACTGGATGATGGTTCCCGGTTTCATGCTTATTTTTTTCATATACATGGGGTTCAAATGGGCAGGTGCTTTTGAGTATTTCGCAAAAAAAGGCGGAGGCGAGAAATCGTCAAACATAATAGGCGTTATCAAGTCCAGACACTCTAAGGGCTCTGTCATGCTTTGTGCCCATTACGATTCGAAGAGCCAGCTCATGCCTGTTGCAGTAAGGGCCGCTCTTTTCATAATTGGGTTTGTCACAGCGGCGATCCTGGCTATAACTGTTGTGATTGTTGGATTTATTACTCTGAGAGGCGAAACTGTAACGGTTGGGACCCCTTATTTTATTATTACCCTCATTCCCGCACTGTGTCTTCTTGCGCTCGTTTTAAATTTCACGTCAAACAAATCACCGGGCGCCCTCGACAACGCTACGGGTGAAGCGGTGATTTTAGAAGCCGGAAGAGTTTTGGCACTTGAGCCTCTTGAAAACCTTGACGTTATTGTCGCCTCATTCGGATGCGAGGAAATGGGTCTTGTTGGCTCCATAAAATACTTGCTTGCTCACGAAAAGGAACTGAAACAGAAGCCCTTCTACATGCTCAATTTCGATATGCCATTTTCACCTGAAGGAAAACTTTATCTGAACACAGGGTTTGAGGTTCCTCCACGTTACACAAGTTCTAAGATAAATAAGATAGCGCGTTCGGTTGCTGAAAATTTGGGGGTAAGTTTTCGTAATATCTTCATGCCTGTGGGTGCGGCCGCTGATCATATGCCCTGGGTTAAGCATTCATTTGAGGCAACCGGTTTTGTGTCCCCGACGACTTATGTTCACAGCAGGAAAGACTCCATCGACAGGATAAACAAGGATGCTCTTGATAAGATCGGGCAGATCACCCTCGGTATTCTGCGTGAGCTTGACAGGATTTCGGCGTTAAGCCCATAGGGAGCGAACGACATATCCGACCGTTGGTAACGAAGGGACAGATGGTTAATTCTCATAGATTTTCAGAAAAGTAGCGATCTATTGAGATTGCCGCTTTTCTCCCGTCCGCACATGCCTGTGCCATGCCGTAAGAGCCGACAACGTCTCCGCCGGCAAACACGCCTTTCATGGAAGTGGACATTGTCGTATTATCAACGAGAATTGTCCCGTCTGTTCTTACCGTTAAATGGCTTGCTAAGTAACCGCGCAATGTGGGTTCTATATCTCGCGGTGTTGCGATTATGAGAGTTCCCACATCAAGCTCCTTTATTTCCCCTTTACCGGTTTCCTGGGTTGTCTCTGATTTGGGTTCGCACGGAGAGTCGGTGCTTGCGGTCAGGGAGATTCTCTCGAGTCTTTCCTGTCCGTGCGCCGACAGGATAGCCGTCCGGGGAATTACCTGTATTTGTGCCTCGTCGATTTTGCCGATGCCGCATGATTCCAGTAACTCATTTAAGTCTTGCCAGGTCACGAGATAAACGCTTTTTGCCCCTAATTCTTTGGCAAGTATTGCGGTATCGAGCGCAAGTCTTCCACACCCATACACCGCGACTCTTGGCGTGAGTTCTCTTTTCACCTTTCTTCGGGCTGCGGCAAGGAATGATATACCATCAACAACACCGGGTATATCCGAACGAGATATTTGAGGGTCGCAGTTGTGCCGCGCTCCGGTTCCAATAAACATTGCCCTGTAGCCTTCTCGCCAAAGCGATTCAAAGGTTACGTCCTCTCCGAACCTGACGTTACCCCTGAAGGTTATTCCCTCCAGGAAAGCCCCTTCTAAGTCATTTTCTAAAATTCTTCTATCAAGCCGGAATGAGGGGAGAATTTGAGAGGGTATGCCGCCGGCCTCTATCATGGCTTCAATTATGTCAACCCTGTAACCGAGGAGTGAGAGAAAGTAGGCGCAGGATATTCCGGCCGGACCTGAGCCGATGACAGCGATCTTTTGGTCCTTAAGGGTATCGGAGGCTGCAGGCCATGACATTTCCTCTCTTTGAGATGAGCACAGGTAAGCCTCTATTTCCGCAATTCTTACTGGTGGTCCGCAGGCCCCGAGAACGCATAGCCTTTCGCACAGTCGTTTAGACTGGCAAACAATCCCGCAGACAGCCCCGAGAGGATTTCTCTCCCGAATGGTTAGCGCCGCGCCGACGAGGTTGCCCGCTGACGTTCTTCTCAAGAATGTGGGAATGTCAATCTGCGCGGGACAGGCTTCGACGCAGGGAGCCTTCTCGCACTTGAGACAGCGACGGGATTCGAAAACAGCCGACATCGCGTCAATGACTTTAGTGAGTTCGAATTCATGCCGAACCGGTATGGTCTCTATGACTTTGCTTTCCATAGGTATCGCGAAAACGGGGGTGTTTCTTTCCAAGTCCTTCAATGCGACGAGCGCGGCATTTATTCCCGCTGCACATGCGTTTGCCGCCCCCGTTCCGAAGACGGTCTGGCTTCCGGTGAGAAGGAGACCGGGTATATGAGTTCTGGCGCCGGACAGCGGGACTGGTGCTTCAGTTTCGCGCTGTCTTGGTACTTTGAAAGTCCATTCCCTCCTACCCGTGTAACGTTCAAATGTAGTTGGCGTGGCTACCTCTTGAATGACTGCGTCCTCAAAGATTAGAGGAAAGACGGATTTTAGCTTCTCGGCAATTTGTCTAGCTTTTTCTTCCTTCTTTTCACGGTATTCTCTTTCTTTGACATCGAGGCTATCAGGTGATGGCCAGTCCGCGCTTTCTGTCAGGGTATGAAGTGATATGGAGTGGAAGCCTTCCGGGGCGAGTGATTCATCGAGTAGAGATGGAACGCTAAGGGATATGAATTCAAACGGCTTTCTGATTGGATCGGGGATGACCACAGTATCGGAGTCGAAGTCATCGGGAATTGACGCCGAAGGTACGCCTGCGTATATGGCAAAAAGGCCTTTACGACTTTCTCTTTCCGATTCAGGCTCCCCGATGTCCCCACCGCTTTCAGCCCAGTCCATTTCCAGCAATGCGTCCGGAGGTACGTTAGATATAATCACCGGGGCAGAGATGGCTCTTCCGTCGGAAAGCCTCACACCACAAGCTCTGCCGCCTTCAAGGATTAGTCGTTCGACCTTTGTGCGGAAGACTATTTCACCGCCGTTTTCGTTTATTGATTTCTCAAGCCTGTCGGCGATTCTTTGTGAACCCCCAAGGGGATAATGGATGCCTCCCACGTGATGGTCTATCAACGCCACAGAAGCGGCGGAAGCGGTTATCTCTTCTATCCTCATTCCGGTTCTTAAATATATATCCGCGTTCAGAAACGACTTGAATTCCTCGGAGATTGGGTACTTCGATAGATATGAATTTAAGTTTCGCTTGGATGCCCTTTCGGAAGCCAAGAAACCTGTTGGGTGCGAGAGAAAAGCTTTTAATCTCTCCATGAGAGTCTCATCCCGGCGAGGTCTTGGAGGTCCGGAGCGGTAAAGTACGTGATGATACAGTTTTTCCATTTCCTTGAAGAAAGCGATGATGCTGCCCGCCTGTTCGGGAAAAAGCGCGGCAAGTTCCGAAGTGTATGCATTCAGGTCGGTGTGGACGGTTATCGTGCGATCCCCGAAATGTATGGTGTGAAGAGTAGATTTTGGGGTTATTTCCAGTTGTTCGCCCAAGAAATCGAAGAGTCTGCGAATAGCGCTGAAACCCAACTCCCCGAGACCGTTAAACTTGGTTGGGGCAATATCGAAAGTGAATTCGCCTCGCTTAGAGCACGTGCAAAGTCCGCCGGGTTTGTGTGATTGTTCAACGAGGAGAACGCAAACGCCTTCATGCGCAAGAATCGAAGCGCTTGCAAGTCCACCGATACCCGCGCCGACGACAATGGCGTCATATGAATCTTTAATAATGTTTTCTTTTTCTTTTGAATCAGACATTAGCGCTACTATGATATCTCCATTCAGGTTTTGATTAACAATAGGCAGATAGTCTTAATAGATAAATGATATTCTTCCGCGCGCGGCTATACAATTGGACGAGCGCGGAATCACCTCTTTGTTTGAGGATTCAATTTCGCTCAAGAAGTTGAGACTCTTTTTGGTTATAATGTTTTCCCCAGGTTTCGCGGTCAGGTGGTTCGGGGGTAGAGAGGTTGAAGCACAAGGTAATCTCATTTGCCAACCAAAAGGGAGGAGTCGGAAAAACCACAACTTGTATCAATCTTGCCGGTGCGCTTTCGCACACCGGAAAATCGATTCTCCTGATTGATATGGACTATCAAAGCAACCTCACCCTCGGTGTTGGGATAGAACCGGAAACTGTTGAAAGGGGAATGGGGGAGCTGCTGCTTTTTGGCGATGTTTCATTTCGCGACATCATTCTGAAATCCTCAATTTCTGACGCCGATATAGCCCCGGGAACGATGAGTCTTTCAAAGGTTGACATAAACATTGCCTCGAGGAGGGAAAGACATAGCATTCTTCACGATAAACTGATCGAGGTAAAGGATAAATATGATTATGTATTCATCGACTGTCCTCCCGCGTTTAACCTCCTTACGATAAACGCTCTCTCCGCTTCCGATGGCGTTTTGATTCCGGTGCAGTGCTATCCTTATTCCCTTTCGGGATTGAACACTCTGCTCGAAATAATCGAGGATATCAGATATGCGTACAATTTCGACCTAGAGATCGTTGGAATAATACCGACCGCTTACGACACGAACACCAGAATCTCTGGCGAGGTTCTGAATGAGCTGCACAGGCGTTACGGCGGTAAGGTTTACGAGACGGTGATAAAAAAGAGCGTTAAGGTGGCGGAAGCCCCGATCCATCAGAAGCCGATTGTTGATTACGCGCCCTGGCATCCTGTTGCCAGAGCATATACGGAACTTGCCCGAGAATTTTTAAAACGCGAGGGAGAAAGAGTTTACAAGGTTTAGTTCGATTCTTTAAAATAGAGGAGCACTAGGGCTCCGTCCTCAAGTTCGGCAAGAAAGAGTTTACAAGTTTTAGTTCGATTCTTTAAAAGGGGAAACCATGCCGAAACGACGGATGATAACTGCAAGTTTCATGTCCATTTGTCTCGTGTTGAGCGCAGCCTTCGTGTATGTCTTTTCCGAACCGCTCTCCGTGAAATATTCGCAGGCTGGCGAAAGTATTCGCGTCAGCAAGCCCAGATGGGTTGTGCCTTCAGCGTCCCTTCCCGCGAATCTTGAGCTGCGAGCGGCAAATAACAACGTTTCGATTGCCATGCATGGTGGGAGGCTTTTCTTAGCCTGGAGAAACTCACCGTTCCACTTTGCTTCTGCGGACACAAGGATTTACGTTGTCTCATCGACTGACATGGGAAAGAGTTGGGATTACGAGCATGTGATATACACGGAAAGCGACCTCCGCGAACCCTATCTTGTCTCTTTTAGAGGACGCTTGATTCTTACTTGCTTTGAAGCAGGCACCAATCCACTTGCCTTTGAGCCAAAAAGGATGCTCAGGACAATAAGAACGGGCTTCCAGGATTGGACTCCGGTTGAGAGCTGGGGAGAGGAGGGAGAGGTTCCCTGGGCTTACCAGAGCTTCGAAGACAGGCTCTATTTAACCACCTACCGCGGAAACCATTACGCGCTCGAACCGGGAAATGTCGAGGTACGTTTTTACGTTTCCGATGATGGTTTAAATTTTCGTCCTGTGGGAGATGAAACACCCGTGGTTTACAAAGGCGGTGTCTCCGAGGTCGGTTTTGCCTTTGATCCTGAGGGAAACCTTTGGGGCGTTACCAGAAACGAGGACGGGGATGCGACGGGATTCGGTTCGCATGTCGTCTTTGCGCCGGCTGACAACCTGTCTGCTTGGGAGTTTCCGCAAAAGTCATGTCCTTACAAGTACGATTCGCCGAGGATGTTTTCGCACGGTGATAAGGTATATTTGATCGCAAGAAGGGATCCCTGTGCTCCTTATGACCTGGGGAATTACTGCCTACCGTTTGCACTTCAAAAGATCATAAACCTTGTATCTTATTCGCTCAGACCTAAAAGAACAGCGCTTTACAGGATAGACAAGCAGCAAAGGAAGGTTGTCTGGATATGCGACCTTCCCGGCGCGAGCGACACCGCGTTTGCGTCGATAATAAAAATAAGACCATCGAGCTTTCTGGTTGCCAACTACACATCCCCTCTCTGCTACAAAAACGTCCCTTGGATCTTCGGGCAGATAAGCCCAGCCGGCACGAAGATATATTTCTTGGAGCTCACCTTCGCGGAGTGAAGCGAAAAGCATTTGGGATGGTGAGCTCAGGGTAAAAGATATTGCGTTTTAACATAAGCTGAAAGCAAATGAGAATAGGTCTTGCCGCGATGACAATCTTATCTTCTGGTCGCCACTTTCGATGGAGAGGAGTTCGTTTGTACCCTGATTGTGGGCTGGTTTTCCGCAAACCCCATGTTTCATATCATCCCCTCACTTGGTGAGCGCGTTCGTGGTTGTGAAGGTCGGCAAAGAAAAACTCTTTTATGGCTTTTCTTTTCTCTAACCTTTTTCTTTGCATGATATCTTGCCCAACACCAGGCAAAATCTTTTATTGCTGGGTGAGAAGATGGGTGGCGTATAGCTTACGGTTGGAATCCCTCCAATAATAACAAGGGAAGGTGGGTGGTTTCTTTACCGTTTGCGAGGGATATCGCAGCGGACCCGGAAAGTAATACAAAGTATTTCCCAAGTACCTTTCATCCAGAAAGGTTGCGTGCCGCCCAAGCAGTGCTTTTTCTGAGGTAACAAACGCGACGAGCATGGGCAGCTGCGTATCTTTGTAACCTGCTCCAATGTAGGTTTTCTCGTCCAAGCCTTTATTGCTATTTAGTCGCACTCATAGGAGGAGATGATTCGGATGTGTGAATTGGGGATGCTATCTAAGCGAAAATTACCAAACAAAGAGCGACAGTTAGGAAAATAATGGGGGATGAGAATTGAAACCCTTTTTGCCGGAGGACTGATATGAGGTGAAGAAATTTCTTAAGACTCCAAGGTTTTCGACCTTTTTGCGAGCTTCTCAATTTCGATGCTTTATCCGTAGTGAACAAATAAGTTTTCACCGCTCTTTAAAGACCATGATTCGAGCCATTTGCAAAATCCGCTGCATAATCATCAATCGAAAGAAGCCTGGGTCTAAGCCCAGATGCCTTCATCAGAGGATACGTTCGGCTTTCCATCACACACGTAATTTTTAAGTTTCCCTTTGCGAGGCAATATATCTTTTGGCATGCATAAAAGAGAAGGCAAGAATATACCGGGTGAAGATCGAGTTACTTTTGTTGGGCAAAGTGACGTCCGTTTCCAAAAAAGGGCTTGCATAATTTAGCGAAATTTGCGTGCACCACAAAGCGAGCGGCAATGGCTGGGTTGTCATCTCAATGAATCAAGGTGACATCACATGACAGCGTTATTTACATACGAAATCACTTTATCCTTCGTTTCCTAAATATAACGCAGGCGCCCATCACGTTGATTGGCGCATAGTTTTTCAAAAGCTTTTAATCACTTTAACCCGCGCTGGTTTTAGCATCCAGTTCTCGAATCATCCGGAGGGCGAAATCCCGCGCTCTCTCCGTTACGGATATATCGACGTTTTCCGGGATATCCAGCGAGCAGTGATAATTGGGGACTATGTTGTTTTCGTTGACCGAGATTATCGTGATGGCTTTGAAACCTCGGACAAGCGGGACCATTCCGTCCGTGCCCATTCTAACCTCGTATGTTCCGATCTCTGGAAAATCCCCGTTTTCCTTCAATTTTTCGGCAATGGATATCAGTTCTTGCGAGTATGGCCTGACTCTTACGAAACCCTCGCTCGTCGCGTAGCAAACGTTGCCTCCCCCGATTGACTCGAGGTTAATAAAATAAGTATTCTCAGGGTCGAGATCTTTCCCGTGCCTCTTCATGTACTCCACCATGCCCATCATGATGGCTTCCTCGCATCCCGTGGCAAGGAAGGTGAAATCGGAATTCTTAAGTTGGTTTCGTGCCACATCTTCCGCGATGGACAAAGAGGCCGCTATGCCTGTTAAATTGTCAATCGCTCCCGGAACGTAATGACCTGTTCCTATATCGAGGAAAGCTCCCGCAGCGATCAGAAGTATCAGGGAGGCGATCCCCTGTATGACCCCGGTTGATATCCACATCGCTTTTCCTGCGGAAGCAACAGCGCGGGCAACCGAAACGCATATAAGGAGAAACATAGCGATGATCATAGGCATCATCACATTTGGAGTTTTGTTGAATTTCTCTTTAAAAAACTTAGCGATTTTCTCATCGAGTTCAGGATTGAATACGGTCTTGCTGACCTTGGCGGCATCATAGTGTGCGAGGACGATAATGTGTTTTCTTGGATTTTCACCCCTTTTGTGACCCACGACATTCTGAGATGGAAAACGCGGAATTAGGTTTCTTATGATGTGGAATTTGGTGGTTAGGTCTCCCCAGAAGGATAAGAGGACTAAACAAAGCAGCGCTGCGGCCAATACGGGAACCCAGGCAGGTCTTGTGATCAACGAAACGGCGCCGAGGGCGATTGCGAGTGCCATGTGCAGGAAATATACCCAGTAATAATGGGGGCTTGTCTTGAAAGGCTCAATCTTGGCTTCAAGCCCAATTTCCTCCATTCTCTTTTTCAGGTATTCGGCAGCTTTGCGCTCCCCTTCCTTTGTGGGTCCCCTTTTTTCAAAAGCGCAAAGGGTTTCTATCTCTTGGAGCATATCAACGCATTTGCTATCAGTACTCACTTCACCACCTCTTGTCTCTGACTATGCAACCAGATGAGTGTATACCGGAAAGCATAACAAGTGGAACACCACCGCCCGGATTCGTGCTCGAACCGGCAAGATAGAGGTTTTCAATTACCGGGGAGCGCCATGAGGGTCTGAAAGGACCAAGATTTGGAAGGCTCATTTCAAGTCCGTATATTGAACCCTGAGGCAGCAGCAGTTCCCTCTCAAAATCTTCCGGACTTCTAAGATGTGATTTTTCCACGGTTGTCGGGATCCAGGCAGAGAAATTCCTGCCGAGATATGAGATGACCTCCGCGATAAAGGAACCACGCAATTTGTCCCAGTTTCCGTATTTGAGCCTGTAGGGTCCCGCCGAAAGGAAAGCCATGCTGAATTTTCCGGGCGGGGACATGTCGGGATAGGTCATGCTGGGGCAGATAAGCCCGTGCGGGAGGTCAAACACTGGTGGCATCAAGCCTTGCGCGTAATACTCATCCCAGTAGGCGTTCAGCTGTTTTGGGGGAGGAACCATAACCGTGAAATGGCACCTGACCTCGCTCGGCTTTTCGGAAAGCGCAAGATACATCATGGGAGCCGGTATAGACAGAGTGTAGTTTTCAATGGAGCGTGCGAAAGAATAGGGGAGGTTTTCCCTTCCGACTAGATCGAGGTAGGTCTGCATCGCGCTCGCGTTTGAGAGTATAACGTGAGCCCCAACCTGCTCACCATTTTCCAATTCAACACCTACGGCTCTACCGCCGTAGGTAATTATCCTTGTTACCTTGGACCCCGTTTTTATTTCCGCGCCGGATTCTTTTGCTATTCTTGCCAGAGCTTCCGGGATCGCTCCCATTCCTCCTTTGGGATACCAATATCCCTCGTGGGAAAGATAACTCATGACCGCAAACAGCCCGTTGATGCGGTCGGCGGGAATTCCAGCGAAGAGGTTTTCGAATGAGACAACCGTTAGGGCTTTTTCGCTTTTGAAATACCTTCTGTTTACCCGGTCCTGATTTGTTATGACCGCTCCAATTATCGCAGGAATAGCGCGCATCAGCTTAAGGCTCGTGAACTGCTTTATGTAATGCGCGCCCGTCCCGAATTTTTCCAGCGGCGGGAAAGGTGCGTCGGTAAGGCATTTTGTCGCCTCCCATATAAGCTTCATGGTACGGCAAAAATCAAGCCATCCTTTGCGGTCTTCCGGGGCTATCTTTTCAATCACAGGTGCTGCTTCCACCGGGTCCATTGGGAGGATGATGCTTTCGCCGTCCGAGAACCGCATGTCATATACGGGATCCAGGAGGCGAAACTCGAGATATTTTTCCATGGGAAGACCGAGCATTTCAAAGAAACGTTCGTAAACCTCGCGGAAAAGCACGAATATCGCTCCGTAATCAAAAACATGACCGTCAAGCTCAAATGATGAACAGCAGCCCCCGATTCTCTGGCTTTGTTCAAACACGACGACTTTCTTTCCTCTCGAGGAGAGCAAAGCCGCGCATGTCAGCCCGCCTATGCCGGAACCTATCACAGCTACATCATACATTTGGTCCCATCCCTTCGCCGCAACGCATCTTTTCCTACCGCTTGAGAATCAGATGAGTAACTACTCTTCATACTTGCTGAGTTTGAAGGCTGAATTAGACAAGTTCCGAATCGCGCGCGGTCACTTCATATATGCGACATTCCAGCCGGGGATATTTGAGGCAAATCTCTTAACAGCGATATCTTCCACTTTGGGCAAGACATTCAGGGCGAGTCGGACGTGTGATTTCCTTATCGAGTGCGGGAGGCTATCCCAGGCTCTTTTCGCCATATATGTTGGATAAAAAGTCCTTACGGCTCTCTTGAAGTGTTCCCAGGCAGTGCCTCTGTCCTCAACCGCGATGCTTGCTATTTTTCCCGAAATAAGCGCGCCGAGCATTCCAAAGAAGAGGAACGGGTCTATTACACCCGCAAGCGTTCCCGCAAGTATCTTATTGCCCCAGAAAAGGTGAGGGTTTCTGATGCTTCCCACTGGGCAGGCTCCGCCGAGAAGGTCGCGCCATTCGGTGAACTCAACCCCCTCACCTTGAGCGAGCATAGCGACAAATTTCTCTTTTCCCTCCCTTTTCAGGGGCAAATCTCTCTGGAAAAGCAGCGCGAACGATACACCGTTGACCGAGCAGTTGAATGCATAGTCTTTCGTGAAAGTGTCCATCCAAAGAGTGGCCACTGTCTTATCGTGGGGAACCGTGCCCTTCGCGAAATAACCGAAGAGCGGTGAATGCGGGATGTTAAGTGCCTGGTAGGTCTCTATCTGGAGGCCGGTCGCTATGATTGTGTCGGGTGGCAGCAAAGCGAACTCCTTCTGGCTTAGTATTGGGTGGTCAAAGATGACCTCGACACCTTCCTGTTTGGCAATGGAATAAAGGTAACTGTCTATGGAGGTTTCCCGTGAGCCCCTTTCAACCATGTACAGTCCGATTCTGCTTTTGAGTGGCATGGTGAACCGCTTGCCGTAAGCCCAAGCCGCCCCTTCGTCTATCCGCTTAACTGCCGGGCTTATGTCAATGCCTATGTAGTTTTTTATCGCATCAAGGTCAAAGGGGCTGCCGGCGGGATCTGGTCTGAACTCGGGCATTCCCCCGATCCGTTTTTCCCTCTCATAAACGGTGACCTCATAGCCTTTTCTTGCTAAATTAATCGCGGCCACCAGACCGGAAAGGCCCGCACCAACTATTTTGATTTCGGGCATCTTGTCCTCCTAATTTTTGCTTTCCCTATGAAACCAACTCACCGTAACCAGGTATTGCTTTATTGAACAGCGTCAGCGCATTTTTAAAATAATTTATATGTCTGCTTATGAATTTAACCTGCGCCGGCATTGTCGCTTTTCTCAAAGAGACGGGAATACTGTCAACCACGCGTTTCAGGATAAGATTCCGCGGGAAATATCTGGTGTAGCGCTTGAACAGTTCGTACGCTTTGGCTTTGTCCTTGTGCGCAATTGCCGCTATTTTGCCCGAAACAAGAGAGCCGTGAACACCGAAAAGCGCGAACGGGTCCATCATTCCGGAAATCGTGCCGGCAAGTATCTTATCAGCGGCAAAAAGCCTGGGATTTTTCAAGGAAGCTGTGGGAACAAGACCTTCGTGATAGACCCAGCTCGAACACTCCATTCCTTCCTGACCTTTTAGCTGTTTTTCCTTGAAAGTCTCCCATTCTGATTCCCTAACGGGCTCCCTTGCGAAGAACAGGCAGAAAAGGTATCCGTTCGCCGCTCCATAATACGCGTAATCGAGTATGTAGTCGTGGAACCAGACGGCGCACTGGTTGCCTTTTCCAGTTTTTCCTCGCCCCAGATAACCGAAAACTTTTTGATAAGGGATGTGAAGCGCTTCGAATGCTTCGTGCAAAAGTCCGGTTGCGATGATCGAGTCGGGGGGGAGGTTTGCGAAATCACTTTGCGTAACAAGGTGCTTGCCGAACTCAAATTTGACGCCTGCCTCAAGGCACTTTTGATAAAGGAAGTAATCAAGAGATGTCTTGTGCGAACCGCGCTCAACGCATTTGAGATTCATATGAGCGAGGTCTATTTGAATCTTGTGAGCATAAACGTAGGTGTTCCAGTTCTCGCAAACGTTCACCTGGGGAGGACCAAGCTCCACCCCGATAAAACGACCAAGGGCAATCTCGTCCATGGGCGTCACGTCCACTGCTGGATGAGCCACGGGGACGCCGCCTACTTGATCATACCTCTCCAGGACGGTCACATCCTTACCATCGCACGCAAGGTTGTAAGCTGCGGTCAAACCCGCCAGCCCGGCACCCACAACTATGACTTCTTTAGAATTTCCCATTTGATTCTTACCCCCCGTTTATTACCGCTGCCTTTTTTAATCGAAATAATAGCTAATTGTGTCTTAGCTTCACTTTCAACGAATCTGCTTATGATTTTCCCCGTTTGTCAGTATAGACTATGTCACAAGTCTCGATTGCATACGGATGGATTCCCGTAGCGCTTTGCGTACGCGATTTTTTGTGTTTTCTGACATCAGAAGCCCGACCAAAAATCCGAGAGAAGCAGATGCTAAGAGAAGGACCGCTTTTATTACAGTGGAAAAACTTACTTCCATAAGACAAAACCCAGCTTCATCAATTTCGTTTTTGCAAAAAGAACATCAAAACCATAGCTTCTTCATTTTGCCAGTTTCGTATTCCCAGCGTCTGTTGGAAATGTTATTCGGATCAAGGGTCATCTTGAACTTGACGAAGGCATCAAGGAACTGCACCATGTTGGGTCGTATAGCGGGCGTGGCAAGGTCCAGCATTGGGATGCCCTTTTCGATGGCGGCTGGTCCAGCCGCGAAGGCCATTCCTTGCCCCATCGCCGTGCCGGTTGCTCTTCCGTATCCAATCAGAATCCTTATCAGGTCGTCTTTGTCAGCCTGATTGGTGTACAGATCGTATTCCATGTAAGCTGCCCTTCCCATATGGTAGGGCTGAAGATAGGTTGAGGCATCATCCGGCGCGAGCGGGTCGTTCGTGGTGCCGATTTGGTCCGTGCATACATCTCGCATCATCTTTTCTATTCCAACCATGTTTCCGAGTTTGTCGATAAGCGCGCCTATCATGAAGGAACCGCGAACGCGCTGGACCCTGACGGTCACGTTGAAATACTTCACCCATTTATCCAGATTCACAAACTCGTTTTCTTCTGTGAGATCCAGGAGAGCTTCTTTCGGCAGAAAATCGAACATCGGGAATTTCTCCTCGAGTATTCTCTGGGTAATTTCCGCCTTCAGGTCAGCTTCCTCTTGGGTTGCCCCTCCAAAAATGGTGAGGAGGTTATGGCGCGGCATCAGCTCAGCGACTTTGCTTGCTTCTTTGTTGTTTTCCCCTATGAATATGCCGTAGAAGGAGTTCATTAGGTGGGCAAGCTCGAGGGTCAGGTTATCCTGTGCGATCATGTGTAGCGCTTCCGCCATAACCTCGAGTTTGTCTTCTTCGTAAGCGGGAAAGATCTGCTGATGGTATTTTGGCTCAGGGTAGAGCCGCACCGTCATTTTGGTTACTATTCCGAGCGTTCCGAAGCTGTACCTAAAAAAGGCGGAAATATCCGGTCCGGGACCGGGAACGTGCCCCTTGACGGCACCATATGAAGCTGGACCTGTGGTGAGGATTTCGCCAGTGGGAAGCACGGCTTCGACGTCTATGATGCTGTCCATCCCGAATCCGTATCTGGATGCCATTGTGTTTATATTGCAGAAAAGGTGGTTACTGATTACGCCGGCGGTTGCTGATGTAGAGGGGTTCAAGACTCTGCATCCCACCTGCTGGGCTGCCGCCTGAAGCATTAGAAAGTTTACACCTGGCTCGACAACCGCGAACATGTTCTCGCCGTCTATTTCGAGGATTTTGTCCATCCTCCGGAGGTCACAAAGTATTCCGCCGTAGGGAGGGATTGTCAGGCCTACGGTGGATATGCCCGTTCCGTACGGCATCACGTCGATCAAGTATTCGTTGGCTATTTTGTATATAGCTTGAACATCCTCGGTGCTGGCTGGCAGGCAGACTATATGCGGGTAGGTTGCCGGGACAAAGCTCTGGTCTCTTGCATATCCGCAACGTATGGATGGAGCGTCGCTCACCCATTCCTCACCGAGAGCATCTTTCAGTTCCGCAAGCGCTTTTTCAAGGTTCTCATTTTTGTTGTGAGTCGGGTCCTTTTCCATAATATGGGGGCGGTGAACGACCCTTCTTTCCCTTACCTCTTTCCTTATTTTGCTCTTCATTTAATACAACCCCCTAAAGCGAATTCTCCAGCACCATTGCAAGGTTATAAACGGCGATATCCTTTTTCATCGCTTCGATAGCGTCTGCAAACATTCTTCCGCATATGGGGCAGGCAGTGATTATGGCTTGAGCGCCTATGTATTCCGCCTCGAAGATCCTCTCCTTTGTGACCCACCTTGCATACTCGGGCTCAATGAAGAACACGCTCCCTCCTCCGCCGCAGCAAAGCGAGTTTTTCTTTGACCTCGGGAATTCAAGCAATTCAAGACCCGGAATCGACTTAAGAACGTTTCTTGGTTCATCGAAAACGCCGTGACGCCTTCCGAGTCTGCACGGGTCGTGGTAAACAGCTTTGATGTTAACGCTCTTGCTTGGTTTCAATTTTCCTTTGGATATTAGTGAGCTTGCTATTTCTGATAAGTGATAAACCTTCATGTCGTACGCTTTCGTATATTCTTCTTTGAGAACGGCGTACGCGTGGGGATCTGGCGTAATCAGTTTGCTTACTCCTGCAGCCGCGAATTTCTCGATGTTCTTTTCGGCAAACTCCTCAAATCTATCCCGGTCTCCTATAAGCAAAAGGGCACTGCCGCTTGATGTTTCCTCTTTCCCGAGGATTCCAAAATCAACGCCCGCAAGTTTGAGAATTCTTGCAACTGATTGAAGCTTGGGTACGAGATTTGGGAAACTCGGGTAGTCATCGCCCGTGAAAAGAAGATACTCGACTTTTTCCTCGAGGGCATTCTTTAAGCCCATTCCTTCTGACCATTGCGCTCTTTTTTCGGGGGGCACTCCGTAAGGATTTCCGGTCTTTTCAAGGTTTTCATAGACTTCGGAAAACCAATCAAGGGGAGCCCATCCGTCTTCCACCGCTTGTTCCCTTAGCAGTTCTATGACCCAAAGCGGATGAAGCTGTTTTATTGGATAGCAGCGGTCTTCACAGGAACCGCAAAGCATACAGGTGTAAAGGACGTGTTTCATTTTCTCGTCCGGTTCGATTTCCGCAAGTTCCAGACATCTTGCTATCTCCATCTTGCCAGAAGCGTAATAAGCCTCGTACCTGAAACGGGACCCTGAGGGGCAGTTTCTCCAAAACCGAGGGTCGTCGCATTGCTGAGCCATTACAGCCTGACAAAGTTTGCATTTCCCGCAGAGGGAGAAATCTTCCCTTAATTCCGCGAGAACATCTCTTCTTGCGGTGATTTTCTTTTTCATTTTCAGACTCCTTCTGTAAGCTGATTCGGGTTCATGATGCCTTTTGGATCCACAATGCTTTTGAATGTTTTTATCATCCGCATATAGGTGGGGTTAACTCTTGAGAAAACCATTTGGGCAACCTCACCTTCTGGTTTGTCAACAAAGAAACCATCTTTAAGCAGTGACTGATAGGAACCATAGACGGCATTCTCGGTGGAAACCCGCTCCTTTTCGTTTTCCGGGTTAAAATAAATGTCAGCCTCGCAGTATGCCGCCCCACCGAAATACGCGGGCACTATAATTTTACCAATTTCAGCGGATTTGAGCCCGTTTGATTGTGCCTTTTCGTCGATGGTTGAGAAAACAGCCGGGAGGTTCTTGAAATATTGAAACCCCGTAACCCTTGCGCAACGACCTTTGTAAAAATCCCTGTCGTATAAGTACCAGGGAGACCCAAGAGCCTTATCGATCATCTCCAGAACCTGACCCTTGATCTGCTTGCCTCCGAGTTGTGCGGCTTCCTCCCCGGTGTATCTGTCCCACAGTTCCACGAGTTCTTTGTGGTGCTCAAAGGAGATAACCGCAGTCCACGGTTTCATTTTCTTCTTGACCGGCGCGACGGATTCTCTCTGTCCGCCGGCAAGCAAGACAGAAAGAAAACGCTCGTTGGCGAGGAAAGCCTCAAAGCACCACTCGGAGCGGCTCACTTTATACACGAGACTTGCCGCGTTTTGTAAATCCTCAAAGGAGTAGGCGACCACCCTTCTTTCTTCGCGAACCGGGTATGTATAAACGACACCGTAAAAAGGAATGCCGAATATGTCCTGAGAGGCGCCGAAAAACGGCGACATCTGGGGACCCTGGTCTTCCCTGAAATCGGCGTGACTCTCGTCGGTGATTTGCTGTGAGCCGGAAACCCATATTTCTCCCGTGGCAAGGGCTGCGTGAAAAAGAGAATACTGCAGATGCCTGTTGCAGGTTGAGCCAACCAGCATTTCCCGGTCAACATATGAGCGCAGCACCGACTCGGTGGTTCCCGAAACCGGGCATAGAATTTTCATTCCCTCATTTGCGAGTGCGGCCTGCAATTTTTCGAATGTCACCCCTGCGTATATGTAGGCGGAAAGGTTCTCTTTATCAATCTTTTTAATCTCTGACATTTTTCTCAGGTCAATCAAGACGCCCTGCTTGCCCGAGATTCCACAATCGTCGAGGTATCGCTTTTTAACAGAGAACACGGGGATTTCGTTTTCATTACAGAAACTTAATGTATCTGAAAGCTGATCCACGCTTTCGGGCGTAACGAGCATAAGTTCGGTTGACGGTACCTTTTCCCTGAAGTAGTTGGAAAGCGCGCGTGCCCCAGTAAGAATATTATTATCGCCGCAAATTTTTACGATTTCTTTGACCGCCTTGCCGTTCATCTTCCCTCCCGGTATAAAAGCACGTTTCGGATTTTATATTTTCTTGTCCGATTTTGGCAACACAGCGAACCAGCAACGCATACGCAAATCAAGACAAAATACGGAAAAGGCGAGTTCCAAAAAGGAGATTGCCCTGTACAAGAATATGGGATGATGACGCAGCGTTGGGAACGCTATGAGTATTCGTTTTAGCGTTGTTGGTCTCTTTTTGACTCATGGAGTCTCAGATTGTGAGCTATCCTGTTCTTCTATTGTTGATTCGAGGCCTTTTTTCTTCAGTATCTCCGGGTAAATCTTGAAAGCTGGCTTGATTACCGGAAGAAGTTTAAGCATTCTGGGGACTGAACCCTCCGATTCGATCTCCTCGGTGGTGAGCGCTTTGATCAGGTTCAATTTACCGAGCCAGAATCTGTGCGCCACATCTGTATCCATTTTTAAAGTCGCGTCCGCGGTTAGTTCTTGCTTTCCGGTCATGAGTTTGATCTCATCCCCGGTGCAGTCGATCCAGACTTCACCCTCCGGGTTTCTGTAAATGAAGTTCACAATCAGTTTGGACTGGAGCGCCTTTTCTTTTATTACCGGGTCCTCGGATAGGCGGTCGAAAAGTTCTGAGATGCATTCGTAGAAGGGTTCGATACTCTCGAAGTACGGCATGACTAACATCTCCTTTCTTTGCTCTTTATCGCCCAAAAACAAAAGGTTAGAATATGACGAAAGCGAGCGGACGAGAAACACTTCTGGAAAATAATTATTTAATTCCGGAGTGGAAACTGTCAATAGACGGTATAGTTCTTTGAACTTTCTATTAGTTTCAAAGGGGAGAGCTACATGTTCGAGAATGTGGTTGTAGGCGCCGGACTTGCCGGACTCGTTTGCGCGATAAATCTCGCAAGAGAGGGAAGAGACGTTTTAGTGATTGAAAGAGAGCAAAGGATCGGTGGCTCTCCTTTGTATCATCCCTCGCCAGAGGGCACTCCGATTGACCTTGAGGGCATCAAAGCGTACACGGGTATCGATATATCCCCCGCGGTTAAAAAATTCACTTCAGGCAGGGCTGTTGTTTACGGGGAAGTCGTCCCTGCTGATATGGACGCGATTTCCTCATACATGATCGAGAGAGGACCCAGGAGCACTTCGCTTGACAGTTACCTGTACTCGCTTGCGCTTAAGTCCGGAGTTAAATTCGAGTTCGGCAGAGGATGCTTTTCACCGGACGATTTCATGCAGCTTCCGCCTGACTCCGTTGTCGCGACCGGTCTGCATTTCGAGGGATTTGATTCTTTCCTTGTTCCCTATCTGACATCGTTCCACTATCTTGCAAGGAAAAAGATTGAGGATACCGATTCCACCCATGTGACCATATACCACGACGATTTCACCACCGATTATGCCTATACCTCATCAATTAACGGTGTGCTGCTTGCTCACCTTTTCCAAAGATACCCGATAAAGAAGGACGCTCTTAAGCATTTCCAGGAGAGGGTTTATATAACCGAAGGTTTCGAGTTTGATAGCTGGGAACATTTCACTTTCCCCGTTCCCGCCGCTTCAATCAGTAATCCGAGAATTTTCGGCGGAAGGACGATACTTGCGGGCACGCTTTCTGGATGTATGGAGCCGTATATGTTTTTCGGAATTCACGGGGCGCTGGTCTCCGGGAAAATCGCCGCCATCGCTGTGTCAGACAGAGGAAAAGCCCACGAGGAGTTTCTCAAAGCGACTTCTTCTTTCAGGTCAGCCTACCTTTTGAAAAAGGCGCTCTCTTTTGTGCCGAAAGGCGTTTACGGCGCGGCGCTGAAAGCCGCTTTGCGCAGGTTACCGGAGGATGAAAGAATAGGAAGGTTCGTAAAACACGGCATGCTCGGATGGAAAAATTGTCAATCGGTCGTCGCGAAAAAGTATTAGATCCCGCGGTTGCTGGTTGTTGAAGAGCCTTGAGCCGTTAATGTTTATCAGGTTCTGTATGTACCCGATTGGCGGAAACAGCCCGTTTGTAAAATATTTGCGCGCCTGCATCCAACATACTTCATGAGGCGCGGGTTGAGCGATCGGGCGATTTTCATGCGCTTCTCCGTCTTTTTGGGCAGTCGGGAGGTTAATATGGAAAAAAATTGCGTAGTGATAGGAGCGGGTCCTGGAGGTAGCGCGTGCGCGGCGCTCTTGCAGAACAAAGGGTTTAAAGTCACTCTCCTTGAGCAAAACAAATTCATTGGAGGAAAGTGTTCTACCTTTGAGGAGGGAGGGTTCAAGTTTGATTCGGGTATCCACATGTTCGCGACCGGACCAAAAGGTCCTCATGGTCAGGTTGCAAGGGAACTGGGTATTCCCCAGGAGTGGCTTATAAGGGATCCGTCTGAGACAATCTGGCTCAACGAAAAGGGCTTTTTCTATCTTTACCAGAGGATGAGGAGCAACAAGGCTTTAAAGGAAATGGTCAGCGCTGCCATAAGCGGTAAGCAGCGAATTGATATAATAAACACGCTCCGCCGGTCGATCAAGAATTTCGGAGTGCAGGGTTTCATCAGGGAGTTAAGCGGGGTGGCTAAAGCTCACCCTGCCTTCATACAAAAATACGACGAGATGACCACCAGGGATTTCCTTTATCTTTTTACTGACGACCCCACGATACACAGATCTCTTAATTGCCTAAGCATGCTTCTTCTTGTAGTTCCATATACGAAATCTTCCGCGGGGGAATTCATGTACGTCGTCTCGGACATTTTCAGGTGCGGAACGCTCGGGGTTCCCAAAGGTGGGGCAGCTTCAATCCCACTTTCTTTTGTCAAGGCTTTCCTTAGAGACGGCGGCAAACTCTGTTTGGGAGTCGGCGCGAAAGAAATAATTGTTGAAGAAGGGCGCGTCAAAGGTGTGCTTGGCACAGACGGCAAAACATATACTGCGGAACTTGTGGTGTCAAACGCGGGATTGAAAAAGACAGTCGAGATGGCGGGCGAGAAAAATTTCCCAAAGGAATACGTGGACTATGTCAACTCGCTTGAACTTTCATATTCCTGGATCGCGACAAAGTTCGCTTTAAACAAACGAGTCATAGATCTTCGCGCCCCTTCTTTCTTCCCCATACCGAGGCTTGAGCCGGAAAGAATCTTTTCATATTGCGACGAGCCCGACGGGCTTCCCGAGGACCCCTTCCTTTTCGTGCCTATCCCCACTGAGTGGGATAAGACAGTCGCTCCTCCCGGGTATCAGCTGGTTCTCTGCGGGGTTGCCACTTCCCGGGAAGTTGACCAGGAGGAAAGAAGCCAAAAGATGCTCGAAATTGCCGAAGAGAAACTGTTTTCCTTTTTTCCGGAGATGAAGAAACACATTGTGTACAAAAAGAGAATAACAAACAAGGACACAAACAGAATCACTCGCAAAGGTACTGCCGAGTGCATCGGTCTTGCGCAAATACCTGGTCAGGTTGGGGTAAATAAGCCGCACCCTAAGACGCCTGTTGAGAATCTTTGGGTTGTGGGCTGCGACGCGGGGGCAAGAGGCGTTGGTACAGAACAGGCAACGGCTTCGGCCATGCTCGTAAGCAATCTCGTTTGGTAAGTTTTTCGCAAACCTGGCATTTACCGAAAAAATATGAAGCCAACGGCTTAGGCTTTAAATTCCAGGGGGTCGAATTGAAGGGATGCTTCTCAATAGCGAGCGGAACCTGGTCTCAATGGTTATCGGACCTTGATAATCTTCCGAAGTCGAAAATTGACTCATTTATTTTAAAAAATATCGTCTTTACCCTTCTGGAGAATCTTTCACCTTCTCGCGGAGACACTGTCGTCGATTTCGGAGCTGGAGAAGGGCTTGTAAGTTTAGAACTCGCAAAAGCAGTTGGCTCAAGTGGCAAAGTTATTGCGATTGACGAAAGTGCAGAATGTCTCGAGGTTATAAAGAAACGCTCATTAGAGAAAGGGTTTTTAAACATTGAGACTCTCCGGTCAAGGATAGAGGATTGTCCTCTTCCCCCTTCAAGTACCGACGGGGTGACCTGCAGGTCCGTTCTTTGCTATCTCAATGATATGCGGCTCGGAGTCTCAAAGATGCTTGAAGTCTTGCGTCCGCAAGGGTCTTTTTCGGTTTTCGAGCCTCTCATGGGAGAAGGTTCATGGAGGGGCGGCACTGCGCCCCCACCCGAGGATTTTCGCTTGCTTGAGGCGAGTTTAAGAGCGACTGGAGCGCCGAGGTCTTTGGTCAGGGAGGCTGTTCGCGAGGCTTTTGCCTCCGAGAATGCGGAGTTTAAATCTCTGGTGGTTCACTACAAGTTTTCCTTTGAAAAATTAGCGCGAGATGAAATCATAAGAGACTATCTTTTCGATCTTCCCGGCGAACTGTCCGCTCATAACCTGCTCGTTAAAACAGGTTATGACGAAAAAAAATTGGAAAGGGTAATGTCTAATTTCTCATCATGGGCGGCAAAGGCGAATGTGAGGTATGTTCTTCCGTGTATATTTATCCACGGAACAAAGAAGGGATAAACCCGGTTCGCCTTTTGGGTTTTTCTGTGGACAGTCTGACTGTTTATTCCCAAATCATTAGTTGGCTTTTTCGAGAAAATGTATCATTTGGCTGAGCGTACGATTCACCGGGGTCTCGACACCGCATTCTTTCCCTATCCGGGCGACCGCGCCGTTGAGAGCGTCAATTTCCGTTCTCCGACCCGCTTCAATATCCTCCTGCATGCTTGAGCGGTGTTTCGCCGTGGGAGGAATGAGCTCCTCGTATAAACGTTTTTTGTAACTGCTTGAATCAGGTGAGATCAGCTCAACTTTCTTTGCTCTTGCCACGAGATAGAACTCTTCGATGATTGTGTCTATTATTTCACGGGTGTGTGGGCTTGAGCCTAAGTGACCGTAGTCAGTTTTCAATATGGTAGCCAGCGCATTCAGGCAGCAATTATAAAGAACCTTATCCCAGATGAAACTCAGGATATTTCTCTCGAAGCGGCACGGGATGCCTGCAACGGAAAAAGCTTCCACTACTTCCTCCACGCCCTTGCAATCTTGAGAAACTGGTCCGAGTAGCACATCGTCTGCGCACACGGTTACTTCCACTTTACCCGGGGAAAGTGTCCTTGCTCCAAATATCACTCTTCCCCCAACACTCTTGCCCGCTGCCGCCTTTTCTATCGCCTCAATGTTTCCCAGGCCGTTTTGAAGGGAAATGATACCTTTCAGGGAAGGAATAACCGGCATGAGGTCTTCAAGAGCGGCTTTTGTATCGTAGGATTTAACACATAGTAAAGTCCATTCAGGGCTAAAGCCGGATTCAATCATTCCATGTATCGATGTGGCGCCTCTGGGTTTTTCTACTCGATGTTCGCCCCATATTCCGCATATGTTTAAACCGTCTGACAATAAACTTTCGGCGTGCTCTCCCTTTCCGAGAAAAAACACGTCCTGACCGCTCAGTGCGAGAAAACCTCCCACAACCGAGCCAATGGACCCAGCTCCCATTACGAGAAACCTCAAATTTCATCACCTCTGCTCTGAGTTTGTGGTGATTGATATTATCTACCTAACGCGCACCAATTTTCTCATTTTTGGATAATATTATTTAGCATCGGGAATTTCCGCATACTCTTTAGCACGGAGCGAATCATGACCTTTGAGGACCAGCCCTTGAAGACAGTCGGAAAAAGTGGTGGACTTCCGTCCGATGAGAGAATTCTCACTGTCAGCGAGGTAAACAGAATCGCCAGGCAGCATCTGGAGTCCTTGCACGTGAAAGTCATGGGGGAGGTTTCTCGGCTTAATACCGGGTATCCCTATTTTGTCTATTTAGATCTCCGTGACCCCGAGGCGCTTCTTCCGGCAATCATTCCGAAATATGATTTCCTCAATCTGGATTTCTCTCTCGAGGAAGGAATGCTTGTGGTGGTTGAGGGCACGTTGACGCTGTTTGAGAAGCAGGGAAAGTATCAAATAAGAGCGGAACGGATAAGACCTTTCGGTGAAGGAGAAATCCAGAGAAGAATCGAGGCTTTAAAGAGGAAACTCGCAGTTGAAGGATTGTTTGACGACTCGCTGAAAAAACCTCTGCCTGTATTTGCCGAGAGGATAGGTGTGGTTACCTCCCCGCGAGGCGCGGCTGTCAGGGACGTCACCGTCACTCTGGGTAAGCGCTTCCCCCCGGCGCGCGTCTTTATCCGAGGGGTTTTGGTTCAGGGTCCGCAAGCTGTTGAGGAGATAGTGGGAGCTCTTGAGTTTTTCGATAGAGTCTTTCCCGTGGATGTTGTGATACTCGCAAGAGGCGGCGGTTCGCTCCAGGATCTCGAGCCTTTCAATTCTGAACAGGTCGCGCGGGCGATTTCCAAAATGAGCGTGCCGGTCATTACGGGTATCGGGCACGAGCCGGATATCACAATTGCTGATCTTGTGGCGGACCATCGCGCGAGCACTCCGACAGGGGCGGCGCAGGCTGCGGTTCCGGATAAAGCGGAGGTGTTATCGAGTTTAGAAAAGACTTACAGCGTAGCAGTGAAGAGGGTTTTTTCGATTATTAACGCTTGGTCATTCAGGCTTGGCATGCTCGTTTCAAGACCGGTATTCACTCGTCCGAATTTAATGCTTGAAAAATTCATCCAGATTTGGGAAAGGGATGCGCAAATCCTTTACGAGAGCCCTTCCAGAGGCATTCAAACGAGCGCAGAGAGGATTCGCGCTGTGCTTGCAAGCTCGGTATTCAAAAGACCCCGGATTATTTTTTCCGGGTATGAAAGAAAACTAGAATCTGCGGTACCGAGCCTTTTATCCTCTGCAAAAAGGGACGTGTCAAAAAATGAGGAGGCTTTTCTCAGGTTGCGGGCTAAGCTTGAGGCGTTGAACCCCACCGCTATTCTGAAAAGGGGTTACTCGATTACCTTCTCCAAGAAAGACAACAGGATTATAAGATCGCCGGTAGAGGTTGAAAGGGGCGACGAAATCAGGGTTGTCCTCTCGGAGGGAGCGATTGGAGCACAGGTGACCGAAAAGGAGTGATTTACTTGGACGAGGAGCTTTCATTTAAAGAGGCGATTGATGAGTTGGAGAGGATTACTGAATCTCTCGAAAGCGGAGAACTTGAGCTTGAGGAATCCCTCAGGCTCTTTGAAAGAGGCGTTGAGCTCGTGAAATACTGCCAGGAAAAACTCAACTCGGCAAAATCAAAAGTCGAAGCGCTTGTTGATAGCCTTGAGGGAGGATTCAAAAGCGTAAGTCTCGAGGAAGCAAAAGAAGGGACCGCGAAGGAAGATGAGCTACTCCAGGAGGAGGAAGACCAAGAGCCGTAAGTACTGCTTCTCGTTGGCTGTACCGAGGCATATTGCAAGAAGGACATTATCCTAGTAGCGATGATGTCTTAAAAATTTTTAACATTTGCCGGTTGCGTCCTGGTATAAAAACCCTCATGAAACGAAAAACGAGCTGTTAGCAATCAACGTGCTGTTTTTCTGCTTTTGGTGGGTTTGAGTTAAAACATGGAAATGATAAGGATAAAAGATGTGAGGAAAATCGCAAAAAAAAGCCCGATGTTCACCCAGCCGAGTATAATACCCGCTCTTGCGAGCTGTTCACCTTTGAGCCTGCCTTCACTTTCTCTTATGTTAGAAAGGCTTATGTAGCCGAATATCAAGCCCAGAATCGCGCCCACAAGGTAGAAAAAAAAGAAGCTCGATATAGAAAGGATAAGGGAGGCGATAGCCATTGGATCATCCCTCTGTGCTACCCAGGGCGCGGAGTGATATTGATGTCCGGCTTTAGAACTATCTAAAGGATACAGGGGAAAGGGTTTCTTGTGCCCGAAACCGGCGTAGCCCTCACCCGGTCGCGGCGGAGGGGGGAACCCATGAGAGCCGGATGTGCCGGAATCTTCAGGAAATTGGGGTTTCTCAATCCTGGGTCCGCCCTGCTCATCCTGGGGGCCAGTTGTGGATGTTGTTAAAGGAGCTCCACACATCGAACAGAATCTTGAATCCGGCATATTTCCCTGACCACACCTATCGCAAAAGATCAATTTGTCACCCCCGTAAAATTTATTTTTGGATTGCTCCCATAATGATAAAGGAAAAGGTTTTTGCCTTCTCAAGCGGAAAGTGCCTGAAAGATGAAATCTTCCCAGGGAACCTGATTTTCAAAATTACTGTTTCCGTCCAAGACCAAAACATAAAGCCAGTAGAGTTGATAAATACCGCAGGTGACAATAGTCAGAAGAAGGAACGTCGCAAATTCTCTCTCCGGAATTGACTTTGACGCCTGGGATGAACCAGTGGCAAGCCCAAGCTTGTCAAGCGCAGCAGACATCAACGTGAAAAATCTCGCTTCCGCCGAATCATGCCGTGCAAAATCATCCATAAGAAAGTAATATCCGATGACCATGCCGATGATGCCGGTAAGAATGGCGATGACAAGCCAGAGGGTAGCGCCTCTTTCCTTGCTCATTTCATAGAAATCTCTTTGGATAAGCTCCAGTTGCTGTATCTCCTCAGAGATCAGTTCCGTTTTGCCCATCGCGGAGGCCCTCTCTTTCAGAAGGGCAATGGCGGCTGCCGCCATGTTTGCAATCCTGGCGAAATGCTGGTCTCTCCTTTCGAACAATTTGTAGAAAAGGTAAAAATCGTAAATGCCACATGTAACAACAGTTAATAGTATGGCTGTGAGCGGATCGGTCATCCAGTCTGAGTTCGCTCTTTGGGCGATGTAGTAGTAAAGATTCTGGCGTAAAGACGATACCTGTTCCCCGTTTGTCAATTTGTTCGCCCCCTTTCTGATTCGAGGATAATTCTATTTTATTTACAAAAAAACAGGAAAAGATTTTCGGATTTTTTCAGTTAGTACGCTTGCTCATTTACCAGTACCCTCTGGAAAAGACAAGTTTATATGCCCAGGCAAATACGGCGATCCAAAGAGAGAGAGCGAAAATTTTCTTTCGGGCAGGCGCTGAAAGAGTGATTGTCAGTCTGTAGCCCGAGGCAACCGAAAAAATGAAATAGAAGAAAAGGATTATAAGCGTAAAAAAGAGCGGTGGTCCAAGCAGGTGCGTCTTGAAGGCGTGTCTGAAATCCCCCTGCGCTGTGAAAATAAAACTTCTGGTAAGCCCACAGGCAAGGCACGGAAGACGCGTAAATTTTCTGAAAAGACAGGGGATATCAATCCATATTTTCTTGCTCTTCAAGCACGGTCCGAAAAAAGACAGCAGAAGAACAAAAAGGGATAGTGCCGCCAGTGAGCCCTCTTTTCGCGCTCTTTCAGCAAAAGGAACTCTTTGAATATTTAAGGAGGATTCTACAGGTGGTTGTGAAGGCAGGGGAATATTTTTGTCAGTGGGTATCCTTTCAGTCGGGTTTGAATAGATCGCGCTCATGTCAATTTATCCACATTCATTCTTTCGAGAATGCAATTTATATTATTTTCCTCCCGCAATCAAACTTTGCTGATAGCCGAAATTATCCTTTTCCAGCTAATTTCGTTGATTCTTAAGCACGTAAGTTTTGGCGCGGATCACGCTAAGGGCTTCTCGCTGATAAAATTGAGAACATGGATGTGGATTCATTTTTCCAGAGATACAAGTTTAAGCCTGACGATTTTCAGCACGAGGCTGTTCTTTGGCTTTCAAAAGGTTTTTCCGTTTTGGTGTCAGCTCCAACCGGATCAGGCAAGACGGTTGTTGCGGAATACGCACTGTTCTCCGCGCTCGAAAAGAACGAAAAGATATTCTACACAACACCGCTAAAGGCTCTCTCCAATCAGAAATTCAGGGAATTCCGCTCCTATTTACCGTTGGAGAAAGTTGGTCTCCTCACCGGGGACAACAGCATTAACCCGGAAGCGAGCGTTGTTGTCATGACCGCTGAAGTACTGAGGAATATGCTTTATGAGGGCTCCGATCTCCTGTGCGGTTTGAGGTTTGTTGTGCTAGACGAGATCCACTACATGGATGATCCCTTTAGGGGACAGACATGGGAGGAAATAATCATTCAGCTTCCTTGTGAGGTTAAAATCGTTAGCTTGAGCGCCACTATATCAAATGCGCGTCAGCTTGGTGAGTGGATGGACAGTCTCAGAGGCGACGTGAAGGTCATATACCACGAAAAAAGACCCGTTGAGCTCAAGAACTTCTATTTTGTTGGTGATTCGCTCATTCCCCTTTTCGCAAAAGATATTCATCGCAGAATCGAAGCTGAACTTGAGAAACTGAAGCGCATGAGGGATGCCAGCAGGACCAGGGGTTACAAGATTTTAAAGGAGTTGAGGCCGAGAAGAACAAAAGTAATAAGAAAACTTGCCAGTTCCGATATGCTACCCGCCATATATTTTCTTTTCTCGAGATCCGCCTGTGATGACGCGGTTGACTATTGCATTGAGGACGGACTGTTTTTGAACTCCAAAACCGAAGCCAAACTTGTGGATTCCTACCTCGAAGAAAAGGTCGCGCCTCTGGAAAAAGCGGATCTTGAATGTCTTGATTACCGGAAACTCAAACTTGCGCTGAGGGCTGGTTTTGCTTCTCATCATGCGGGTGAAGTACCACTTTTCAAGGAAGCGATAGAAGAGCTGTTCTCTTTGGGACTCCTCAAGGTAGTCTTTGCGACTGAGACTTTGTCTCTCGGAATAAACATGCCCGCTCGAAGTGTGGTTATTGAATCGCTTACCAAATGGACCGGGGAAAAGCACCGCCCGCTCACTCCGGGTGAATATCGCCAGCTTACCGGACGCGCTGGCAGAAGGTCGATAGATGAAGTTGGCTATGCTGTAGTTTTGTACCAAGCATTTTTCAGCGTTGATCAGATTCGCGCGCTTGCTTCTCGACCCCCTGACCCGGTCGTGTCGAGTTTTCAAGTTACTTACAACATGGCGACAAACCTTTTGGCAAGGCACTCATTTGAGCAGGCGGAGAAGGTCATAAATAGGTCTTTTGGTCAGTACATGGCAGACAAGAAAGTGGTGACGTTGGAGGCGGAGATCGACCACCTTCAAAAGGAGATCGCCTTGATCTCCCAGAACGCGGCATGTGACCTCGGGGCGGATGCCCGGCATTATAGAAAGATGGAAAGAGAGGTATCAAGAATATCGCGCGTTCTTGCTTCTGTTAGAAAAGAGAGGAGAAGAAGCCAGACGGCTGAAGCGCTGTCAATTCTTAAACCCGGGGATGTTTTTCTCATGGGCAAGAAGGGAGCAGCCAGCGTCGTCGCAGTTGTCAAGAAGCCTTCGCTCAAGCGCGGTGAGCCCGGCGTCCTCGTGGTGGATTCAAGGGGAAGATATCGTCGAGTAAGTACTCGTTCCCTGGCGCATCCTCCCAGGGTAATCGGCGCCGTGGATGTGGAAAGGATAGTCTCTCCCCTGAAGAAAGTGAGAGCATCCGTTGGTGAAACAATGGAGCGCCTTATAGGGTCTTTCCCCGAAGTAAATGCGGTAACGCCGAGCGAGGAAGAGAGTGTTTTAAGAAAAACGCTCAATGCTCTCCAGGATGAGTTTGAAAGTTATCCATGCCATAGATGCGAGCATAGAACTCGCTGTTTGGAGGCGGCAAGGCGCGCGGAAAAACTCGAAAAGAAAGTAGAAACAGCAAAAAAACTAATAGAATCCGAAAACGAGCCTCTTTCAAAGAAACTACGGGATGTAATGACTATTCTTGAGGGTTTTGGGTATCTAAGTGGGGAAACGCTTACGCCCAAAGGAATTCTGCTCAAGCAAATATATAACGAATGCGATCTTTTGGTTGTCGAATCCCTTGAGCGAGGGTATTTGGACGAACTCGACCCATCCGAGATAGTGGCGTTTACATCCTGGTTTATCTACGAGTCCAAAGAAGATGATACCGCCAGGAGGAAAACCGAAGCCGACCATGAGGGAATTTTGAAAGGTCCTCTATTCGAGATCTTGTGCGAACTTGAGATTATTTACTCCGAAATTAAGGGAGAAGAAGAGAAATTCGGGCTCGACCTTCTCGGGGCGCTCGACACCGGATTTGCAGACATGGCTTTCTTTTGGGCACAAGGGCATGAACTTGAGGAGATACTGTCAAATTTTCCTGACAGATCGGTTGGAGACATGGTAAGGACCATGAAGCAGATCCTAGATTTGTTAAGGCAGATTGAAGCGGTGACAGAAAGCGCTGAGCTAAAGGAGAAGCTCCATGAGGCGATGGAGCGCATTGACAGGGGAATAGTTGGTTATTCATCCATTGAGTCGATTATCGAGAAAGAGCTAATCTGATATATTTGTTCGGGTCATTCAAGTCCAGGACAACGCATTTGCTGTGGTTTTTTCATAGTTTACCTAAGGTGGGGCAAAAGCTTTTGAGGGATTTTGCGAAACGGAGGGTGGAAACTTGCCCAACTACTGCGCAAGGGTTGAATACCGCGGCACAAATTTTCACGGTTTCCAAAAGCAACCGGGAATTCCAACCATCCAGGGCGCGCTTGAAGATGCGCTACTTACGCTAGCTGGGGAATACGTCCATGTGTTAGGCGCGGGCAGGACGGATGCCGGCGTTCACGCGGCGGGTCAAATGGTGTCATTTTCGCTGTCAGGTAACTTTGAAATCCCAATGTTTCTAAGAAGCCTCAACGCCCTGCTTCCGAACGGCATCGCTGTGTCTCATATCAAAAGAGTTCGTGAAAAATTCGACCCGAGGCGTGACGCGCTCTGGAGAGAATACAGATATTTCATCCTCAACAGAGAGACTCCCTCTCCTTTACTCGAGGAGTACGCATTTTTCTATTCTCACAATCTCGATAAAAAACTTCTGGGAGAAGCCTGTGAACTTACGCTTGGCGAACATGATTTCTCCGCGTTCAGGGTTGGTTCAGAGGAAAAGAATACCGTGAGAAACATAATGAAATGCGAAGTGGGCGAATTCGACTGCTTTCAAGGGCTCATTCACATAACAGTAAGGTCCAATTCGTTCCTGTATAAAATGGTCAGGGTCTTGTGCAGGGCTTTGCTCAATGTCGCCTCCGGGAAATGGGACATTCATGATTACAGGAAAAAGCTGGAGGGAGGGGCTGGTCCCTGCGCGGAGCCTCTTCCGCCTCACGGGCTTTTTCTATGGGATGTTGCATATCCCGAAGATGTTTTCGCGGTTTGAGATTGTTACTCGGTGATGCGGTGAATTCGGAAATTGGATCGGGGACAATAAACGCTTTCCGGGAAAACTGAAATTATTAGATTTTATTTTTGGTACTTCACTATCTTATAAGCAGATTGTAAAATAAGTGAAACTTTAAAAATTATTTGAAACGCTCTTTTTGGATGAGATTTGCGGTTTATTCACCAGCAGATGATATGGCGGGGGGAAGCGGTGCTACAGATGAGAGGCTTAATTAAGGTTAGAGCGGTGGGCTCTAACTTTCTCTGTCTTGATCGTTTTTGTGCTGAAAACCCTGATATAAGTTTAAACGTTCCTTTCGGGTTTTTTATCCGTTCTCCATGCGTTTAGCACATCAACCCTTCTTTTCGGCGCTCTTTGGGTTATTCGGGATTTCAAGGAGGTAAAGGGATGGCAGACATTTACAGCGAGAAGCCATGGCTAAAAAATTACGACAAGCACGTACCGTCGAATCTCAAATACGAGAATAAGACTTACGCCGAGAAATTCGCCGAAATCTTGGCGAAATACCCCAATAAGACCGCGCTTATTTACATGGGGAAAAAGATTAGTTTCAAAGAGCTCGATGCGCTTTCAAATCAACTCGCAGCATATCTTATCAAGATTGGCTTAAAACCGGGTGATGTCGTTGGTTTCCATATGCCTAACATTCCTGCTCACTACATAAGCCTTGTGGCGGTTCAGAAAGCCGGTTGCGTCTCAACAGGCGTGAGCCCTCTTCTTACCGCTCATGAGATGGAGCATCAGCTCAATGACTGCCAGGCAAAGGTCATTATTACCACAGACATCTTGTTCGAAAAGATTGCCGAGGTGGCTGACAAGGCTCCTTTCTCCACTGTACTGGTGACGACAATTGCCGATTTTCTTCCCGGTCTGAAAAGGGTGCTCGGCAAAGCGCTCAAGAAAATCCCGACTGGAGAGGTGAGCCCGCTTACTGGGAAAAATGTCGTAAGTTTTATGGACGCGCTTGAGGGAATGCCGACATCAAAGGTTCACGTTCCGCGGACTATGGAGGATACCATTTTCATTATGTACACGGGAGGTACTACCGGGCCTTCCAAAGGCGCTGTAATCACACAGAAAAGTTTCATGGTAAATCGCCAGCAGGTGCTTTCATGGCTTGATCTTCCACCCGAGACTGTTGCTATCAGTGCGTTTCCTATGTTCCATATCGCGGGTCTTGCTTTCGGCGGTTTTTCATTGACCAACGGCGCTACGCAAATTGTTGTGCCCAATCCGAGAGATGCCCATTTCATTATCAACGCTGTGAAAAGTTACAAGCCCAACATAATAGTGAACGTTCCGACGGTCTTCTTTGAGCTCATGAAGACCCCGGAGTTCGCGAAACTTGACCTGAGCAATCTGTGGTGGTGTCTCAGCGCGGCCGCACCCTTCCCGCCCGAAAATATAAAAGAACTCGAAAGCATAATCGGGGAAGGAAACTTTATCGAACTCTATGGAATGACGGAAACGTCGCCTGTCACCGCTTGCAATCCGCGCTACGGTAAGAAGAAACCAGCTTCAATCGGCATGCCGGTTTCGGATACTGAGTTCAAGCTTGTCGATCCAATAACGAAAGAACTTGCGAAAATCGGGGAACCGGGTGAGATAGCGGTTAGAGGTCCGCAACTGATGAAGGAGTATTTAGGCAAGCCCGATGAGACAGCCTACGCAATCAGGGACGGATGGATGTTCACTGGTGACGTGGCATACATGGATGAAGATGGATATTTCTACATCGTTGACAGGGTCAAAGATATGGTAAACGTCTCCGGATTCAAAGTTTTCACGCGTGAGCTGGATGATATTCTCGTCAAACACCCAGATGTTGACATGGCGGCAACGGTGGGAATCCCTGACCCGGACCGTCCCGGATCGGAACGCGTCGCGGCTTCAATCGTGTTAAAGCCTGGGGTTGAAAAAAGCGATGCCAAGAAAGAGGAAATTTTGCAGTACTTGCGCGATAAGGTTGCTCCGTACAAGGTCCCGAAAGTGATTCACTTCATGGATCAGCTGCCCACAAGTGGTGTTGGTAAGATTCTGAAACGCGAACTCAAAGTATTGCTGGAAGAAGAATTTAAAGGCAAGTCCTAAAACGGAATCGGGCTTAGCTCCTTTAGTGGATTTTCGCAAGGCGCCGGGCATGATTGTGCGGCGGATAAGGGATATAGGTAACCTTGCCTGTTAGTTAAATACACTCAGGCGGGTGGTATCGAATATCAATAACACGTCAGCATACGGCGCTGGATTGTTGACAGAGACAGCGGGTTAATCTATTATGCTGCATGCAATTATTGGCGCCCTAATGAGGGGCGTCATTTTTTCAGACTATAAAGGAATGTAAGGGTTATGAGCAGTCTTAAAATGATGAGGACAACACGGTTCCCAAAACCGTCCGATATCGAGAGAAAATGGTATCTCTTGGACGCAAAGGGAAAAGTGCTCGGTAGGCTTGCAAGCGAGATTGCCCAGATACTTAGGGGCAAGCGAAAGAGCTTGTACGCGCCAAATATTGACACTGGTGACCACGTGGTGGTTATCAACGCGGACAAAGTTGTGCTTACCGGAAATAAGGAGCAGAAAAAGGCGTATTACAGGCATTCCGGGTATCCGGGGGGCTTAAAGGAGATTCCTTATTTGAAAATGAAGGAGTCTCGGCCTGAAGAGATGATAATTCACGCGGTCAAGGGTATGCTCCCGCATAACCGCCTGGGCAGGGCGATGATTAAGAAACTGCACGTCTATTCGGGCAGTGAGCATCCTCACGCTGCGCAGAAGCCTGAGCCGATCGACCTTGAAGGATGATTTTCACTGACCAGGTTGATTTGGGACGTGGCTTCTGATAGATGGAATTTGTTCGGTTAGCATGGCGATACTCAATTGGAATGGAAGGTGTTGAAATTGCCCGCTGATTTCTACTGGGGCACCGGAAAGCGTAAAGAGGCAATAGCGAGAGTTCGGCTTTACCCAGGTAACGGGGAAATAAAAGTGAACAACAGAGACCTCGATGATTACTTTACCGTAAGGCGTCTTAAGATAGAGGCGATTTCCCCGTTAACCCATATGAATCTAAAAGGGAAATACGATGTTATTGCCAAGATAGAGGGCGGTGGGATTTCCGGACAGGCCGCGGCTCTTAAATTGGGGATCGCGCGTGCGCTAGTGCAGGCAGACCCAACCCTCAGGGCAGACCTCAAGAAGGCGGGGTTTTTAACCCGGGATGCGAGGATCAAAGAGCGTAAAAAATACGGGTTAAAAAAAGCGCGAAAAAGACCCCAATTTTCCAAGCGGTAATCCTCGCAAAATGATTCAAATAATGTTCCTCTCATGGTCTCTACAGGGAATTAGCGGGTATTTTTGTTTTTCAAGTAAAATGAACTCGCTTGTCTTCCGTGTTATTCCCGCTCCATCGCCTTTGTAAAAAGGTGATGAGAGCCAATTAGAAAGTGCGGTTTGTTATTCGTTATTGGTACCGACCGATCGAGGTCGGCGTGATTTTTGAACGCGAGGGCATTCATGAGCGACGAAAATTTATTCTCCGGTTCGAAGAGCGAGAAGAAGTACTTTGGGACGGATGGGATACGAGGTGAGGCTAACCGGGATTTGACTCCTGAAATAGCGCTTGTGACCGGTCGTTCCATCATAAGGGCGCTCGGCGTTAATAATCCTGTCGTGGTTGTGGGTCGCGACACGAGGATTTCGGGCAGGATGCTCGAGGAAGCACTCGTTGCTGGTCTTCTTTCTGAGGGAGCATGCGTTTACGTTTGCGGAATCCTTCCGACGCCAGCGATCGCTTTCATAGCGGAGGATATCCGCGCCTCAGCGGGGGTGGTTATTTCAGCTTCGCATAATCCGTACCGGGATAACGGGATAAAGATATTTGGTCCAGGCGGGTATAAGCTTTCTGATGATGTGGAGGCTGAGGTAGAAGAGCACTTTGAAAAGCTTGTCGATAGTTTGGTTTCGGAGCGGGATGGGGACCCCGAAAACATCGGAACTCTCACGGTAATGGATGATGCCGAGGAGAGGTATCTCGAGATACTTGCCTCAAACGCAAAGTGCGACCTCTCCGGCCTAAGAGTCGCTCTCGATTGCGCTAACGGTGCCGCTTACAGGACTTGCCCTGAGATTTTTGCGCGATTGGGAGCCCAAGTCGAGGCAATCGGAATAGAACCGGACGGCAAGAACATAAACAGCGGATGTGGCTCCACCTCACCCGGCAGGCTTGTTGAGCTTGTTCTGTCATGGAAGGCGGATGTTGGCTTCGCTTTAGACGGTGATGGAGATAGATGCATCTGCGTTGATGAAAAGGGAGAGGTCAGGGATGGAGATTTTATCATTGGCATTGCCGCGAAATATCTTCGAGAAAAAGACCTGCTGCATCCCCCGGTTGTGGTAACCACCGTGATGAGCAATAAGGGTCTGGATGTAGCCCTTGACTCCATGGGAATTCGAAACGTGCGCACGAAAGTCGGTGACCGCTACGTGATGGAAGAGATGCTTTCAACAGGCGCGCTTTTGGGTGGGGAACAGTCAGGCCACGTGATATTCAGGGAACACGCCTCCACCGGAGACGGCACCCTGACCGCTCTCATGATTGCTGGGATAATGAAGGAAACTGGCGAGACCTTTTCGAATTTATCAAAGGTCCTGAAAAAGTTTCCTCAAGTTCAGGTTAATGTCCGTTCCAGAAGCGGAAGAAGGCTTTCTCCCGACATGTCTGTGTGGGAATTGGTCCGGCAGTGTGAAGATGAGCTGGGTGAAAATGGAAGAATAGTGCTCAGGTCGTCGGGTACGGAGCCTGTTGAGAGGGTAATGGTGGAAGCCAGGAGTCGCAGGATCGCCGAATCCGTGGCGAAGAGGATAGCCGAGGCTCTTGAACGTGAGCTGGGGTGAGTAAGTTTTTAAGCTCTTCTATTTCATTGCCCAGAAGCGCTGTGTTTGGTTTTGCTCCAAAAGCGATTACGCAGATTTTTGAGCAGTCTGTTTGAGATGAAGTGGCCTTCAAGAGGAGAGAGATGTGCGGAATATTCGGCTATATCGGGAATAAGGAAGCCAAGGAAATCCTTTTCGAGGGTTTAAGAAGGCTTGAGTACAGAGGTTATGACTCCGCGGGGATATGTGTTATCGGGGAAGACGGAAGTTTCACAAGGCTTAGGGTAAGAGGAAACCTTGACGTCCTCGAGAATCATATCGCTGGCGCGCAGATGCCTGGAAAAATCGGTATAGCCCACACGAGGTGGGCGACGCACGGCGCTCCGAGTGAGCAAAATGCTCATCCTCACACCGATTGTCATGAAAACCTGTTTGTCGTCCACAACGGCATCATTGAGAACTTCTCTCAGTTAAAGGAAGAACTGCTTGAAAGGGGTCATGAGTTTTCGAGCGAGACGGACACGGAGGTTGTCGCTCACCTAATTGAAGAGAAGTATGAAGGCGATTTGAGTATCGCCGTTCGGGAAGCCATAAAGGAGATCGAGGGTTCGTTTGCGATCGCCGTCGTCCAAAGAAAAGAGCCCAGCACTCTTGTTGCCGCAAGAAGGGAAAGCCCGCTGGTTGTCGGGATAGGCAAAGACGAGTGGTTTGTAGCTTCGGCTGTTCCCGCTTTTCTGTCGCGAACCAAAGAGGTCATTTTTCTCGAGGATGATGAGGTGGTGTGTATTGGTGGGGATTCTTTAAAGATTACCAATCTGGAAGGATTCGAGGTTGAAAGGCAAGCTCAGGAAATAACATGGGATCTCGACGCTGCCGAAAAGAGTGGATATGAGGATTTCATGCTCAAGGAAATATACGAGCAACCGAGAGCTTTCACTGACACCCTTGCTGACAAGTTCAACAGGGAGGGAGATATATCGTTAGAAGGGTTTCTGTTGGATAAGGACTACGCGAAATCATTGAGAAGAATCGTTATAGTCGCGTGCGGCACATCCTATCATGCAGGTCTTATAGCGCGGTATTTATTTGAGCAGTGGGCTAAAGTCCCCGTCGAAGTTGAGATCGCCTCGGAGTTCCGTTATAGAGGGGCGGTATTGTGCGAGCGGGATTTAGTCATAGCAATAAGCCAATCTGGGGAAACTGCCGACACCCTGGCGAGCGTCAGGGAGACAAAAGCCACCGGTGTCCCCGTCATCGCGGTAGTAAACGTGGTTGGAAGTCAAATGACACGCGAAGCTGATGGTGTCATCTACACACACGCCGGTCCAGAGATCGGGGTGGCCGCAACAAAAACGTTCACGTCTCAGATGGCCGCTCTCGCGGTGCTTGCCCTGCACTTCGGGAAGCTAAGGGATGCTTTGAGTGAAGGTAAGTACGGAGTGATTACAGAGGCGCTGCGCGGTATTCCGGACCTGATGGAAGAGGTGCTCTCTAGTGACGAGCAGGTGAAGGAATGCGCTCATCGCTTCAGCGATTGTGATGATTTTCTTTTTCTTGGCAGAGGTATAAGTTTTCCGGTGGCTCTCGAGGGGGCTCTAAAACTTAAGGAGATATCTTATATACACGCCGAAGGGTACCCTGCTGGTGAAATGAAACATGGTCCAATCGCTCTTTTAGACAAGAATGTTCCTGTTGTTGCGGTTGCAATTAGAGATTCTCTTTATGAGAAAATGATCAGCAACATTGAAGAGGTTAAAGCGCGGGGGGCGCCAGTTGTAGCGGTTGCTTCGGCGGGCGATCCAGATATCGAAAAGATTTGCGACCGCGTTCTTCGGGTGCCTGAGAGCATGGAACTTTTATCCCCACCGCTTGCCATCATTCCGCTCCAATTGCTTGCTTATCACATTGCGAAGATAAGAGGCTGTAACGTGGACCAACCTCGCAATCTGGCAAAAACCGTCACCGTTGAGTGATAATAAGTTCATGAAATACTGTCCTCGATGCGGTATTGAACAGAGATGCGGTTGCGATGAATGTCATCGTTGTGGCGCTAAACTCGAAGAGTGGAGTGGGCATCAGGTTGGCACAATCCGGGGTGAGAAAACCACAACGAGGAGAGAGGCAAGTTTTGATATAAGCCGCAAAGAGTCTGTGGGCGATAAAGCTCAAGCGTGGTACTCTAAGGACTCAAAACATGCGCTGGCAGGTGATATTCTCCTTTTGATCGTATTCCTTGCGGGCGTTTGTTTGGTCTTGTTTTCTTTGCTCGAGGCGGCAAACAGGGCTGATAGCTTGATTAGGGATAATTACGGGCTTGCCCTTTTGGGCTCGGGGAAAAATATAGGTTACTTTATTGGTTCAATTATTTATGGAACCTCCCTGCGATTCGTAATAGGTTTTGTATTTTTACTTTATGCGCTTTTCACAAGACCACCCTTGCCCTTCAATAGTTTTTCCCCATGGGAGAAGTGCGTTTTTTCCGTATGCGCCGCCATGTCGCTTCTTTTTTTGGCAGGCCTGGTGTCTCTGATACTTATGATTGCTCCTGGCAGGCAAAGCCTCATAGTGAAAAATTTCCTTCCGCCTCTTATTATTTCCGTGCCCGCGATAATTGCGTTTTGTCTGTTCATGATAATTACCGCACTTTTGTCGGGACAGCGATTGCTCAGCATGCGCCCGGCAAATGAGCGCAACCTGGAAGAAGAAGCAGAAGAAAAAGGCGAGCATCTTGGCTAATTCAATAGATAGAGAGAATCTGCTTGTTTTGCCAGAAAAATTCGCAGTTTTCTCCGTGTGCGACGCCTGGAACTTGCGAAATGGGTTTTATTTCTTACACGATGGATTTGAAGGGGATGGGTAAGAATAATTAGAAACGGTTTTACGTTTATTGCTCTTTTTGATTTTTGTTGCGATCAGCTTAAACGGACTTAAGTTTTTACCGGCGGGAGATTAAAAGATGAATGTTGGGCGCAGAGTACCATCTGTGAGGGTCCTGACACCAGAGGAGATGGCGGAAATTGACAGAGCTGCGGTGGAAATCGCTGGCATACCGAGTCTTGAGTTGATGGAAAATGCCGGGCGTGCTGTTGCGCAGGCAGCAGGGCGCATGCTTTCAGAGAGCAGCGGTCGCTCAGTGGCAATCTGGTGTGGCACTGGAAACAACGGCGGCGATGGTTTTGTCGCAGCGCATTACCTTGTTCAGGATTACTCCGTGGATGTTTGTGTTTTCCTTGTTGGCGGTTTTGAAAAACTAAAAGGGGACGCAAAGGTCAATTTCGAAAAACTCGAGGCTTCCGGGGTGGAAGTGTCAGAAATCAAGTCGGATGAGCAAGTCTCCGATTTTATCAAGCGCTCTCCCCGCTTCGACCTTATCATTGATGCTATCTTCGGAACGGGCTTTAGGGGGACGGCGGCTGGCGTTCACGCTCTTGCCATAAGAGCGATTAATGAATATGGAGCCCCGGTACTTTCGGTCGATATTCCCAGCGGGGTATCTGGGGATACCGGTGCCGTTACAGGTCCGGCCGTGGTCGCGGAAAGAACGGTCACGTTCCAGAATCCAAAAGTTGGGCTTGTTCAGTATCCTGGAGCGGCTTATGCGGGCGAGCTCGAGATAGCGGACATAGGAATACCGGCATACCTTCTCGACGAGATTTTAGATTCCGAAATTTACCTACTCGATGAGGATTTTGCGATTGACATTCTGCCCCTCAGAGCGCCCGATGCGCACAAGAATAGTTGTGGCAGTGTTCTAATTATCGGTGGCTCAACCGGGTTGACCGGAGCGGTCGCCCTTTGTGCGCAGGCGTGCTTGAGAGCGGGTGCGGGTGTTGTGACGGTTGGGATTCCCGAAAATTTGAATCTAATCATGGAAATCAAACTCACGGAGGTTATGAGCGCTCCGCTCCCTGATACTGGGAGGGGGTCCCTTTCAATTGAGGCGGTGGATCGCGCTCTGGAGGTCAGCGATAATTTTGACGTGGTGGCTGTGGGTCCCGGGCTGGGAAGGGACCTCGAGACGGTGCAGTTTGTCAGGGAGTTTCTCGGGAAATTGAACAAGCCGCTTGTTCTTGATGCCGACGGATTGAACGCTCTTGTTGGCGCGACCAACATTCTTTCTGAAAAGGAAAACGATACGGTCATAACGCCTCATCCTGGAGAAATTGCCAGGCTCATGAATGTTTCGGTGAAAGAAATTCAGTCGGACAGGGTTTCGACCGTTTTGAAGGCTGTCGAAGACTGGAAGTGTGTGGTCGTGTTAAAAGGAGCGGGCACTTTGATCGCCGAGCCGGAAAAGAGAGTGTACGTGAACTCTTCCGGGAACCCCGGAATGGCGACCGCTGGCATGGGTGACGTGCTAACCGGATGTATCGCGGCGTTTCTCGCCCAGGGTCTTCCCCCGTTCGAAGCGGCTTCTGCCGGTGTTTTCATACATGGGTACGCGGCGGATCTGTCAGCTGCGCTCAATGCCGCTCAGGGAATGATAGCAAGGGATGTCATCGGGGCCATCCCGCTCGCGATGCGAAGGGACGACTGGGCAAGGAGAGGTTTGAGGAGGAATTTACCTCAAGGTGTCTGAAAAAACCTTTTTAACAAAAAGGGTTTGGGCAATATTAGAGGTTGCAGCGGGTTTTACGGTGAAGAAATAAATCAAAGGGATTTAGCGACTTACTGCGGGAATATGCCCGAATCGATTTAAGCGTTTTCGTTGTGTGGAAGAATCGGTCGAAAACGAAAAGGTAACCTGTTGAGTTTTTTCTCTATAAGCGTACAAACCCTTATTTTGAGAATATGAACGATACCTCAAGACCCATAAGGGCATTAATAGACCTTTCGAACCTGAGATCAAATATTTCTTTCCTCAAAAGCCTTATCCCTGAGGGTTGCAGGTTTATGGCTGTCGTGAAAGCGAATGCTTACGGGCACGGGGATATTCAGGTATCCAAAGCCTCACTTGAGGCCGGGGCGGATTGCCTCGGCGTTGCGATTATGGCTGAAGCTCGTCGTCTCAGGGAAGCAGGGTTTGATTGCCCAATACACCTTCTCTTCGAACCTAGCCTCGAAAGTGCACCGGAGGCGGTGGCTTTGGATTTGACCTGTTCCGTCTATACCAGCGATTTTGCGCGCTTTCTTTCAGAGGCGGCATCCGAGTCAGAAAAGAAGGTCAAAGTCCACGTCAAAATTGATACGGGAATGCACAGGGTTGGCATCGACCCGGAAGACCTTGAAAGCTTTTTCAAGCGGGTATCAGGACTTCAAGGATTGGAGATTGAGGGTATATACACCCACTTTGCTTGCGCGGATGACCCGACGAGCGGGTTTACTGAGAAACAGATGGAGATTTTCGAGCAGGCCGCAGCGAGAGCGGAAGAAATTCTTGGTAGAACGCTTATCAAGCATGCCGCGAACAGCGCGGGAATCCTTGCGCACAGAAGAAGTCATTACGACATGGTTAGAGCGGGAATAGCGATTTACGGGCTTTCACCATCAAGCCTTATTGACACGAAGGGCAGTCTCAAACCCGTTCTATCGGTTGAGGGTGAAGTGGTTTTCTCGAAGCTCATTCGAAAGGGGGAGGGGGTAAGCTACGGACTTAAGTATATTGCCCCTTCGGATACAAATGTGGCTGTAATACCTGTTGGATACGGCGATGGGTTCTCAAGAATCCTTTCCGACAAAGCACATGTTCTTCTCGGGGGGAAGAGAAGGAGAGTTATAGGCAATATCTGCATGGACCTTAGCATGGTGGAGACTGGCTCTGACCGAATTCAAGAGGGGACTAAGTTTATTTTGGTTGGCAGGCAGGGCGAAGATGAGATAACCGTCGATGAACTTGCGTCCCTGCTCGGGACGATTAACTATGAAGTTTTATGCATGCTTGATGGAAGAATTCAGCGCGTTTATCAAGAGTCTGCCGAGGGGGGAGAAAGATGATAATCTGTTCGCGCTGCGGGGCCATGCATGACGGGCGCAAGTGGACCTACAGGGAAGAAAACGAAAAGGATAAGACACAAAACCGATGGGTCAAGGGCAGGGTTTCAGTAAGCCTTTGCCCTGGTTGTTTGAGGACGAAAAGAGGAGAGGTTGAGGGAGTTGTCACCCTTAGGGGTTCATTTTTAAAAGCACACGCGATGGAGATAGGTAACCTGATCAGGCGTACCGCAGCTCGCGTCTCGCGCAGGAATGTGGGGGCGCGAATTATAAGGGAAATCCAAGACGATGATGGGATTGTGATCCAAACAACGGATCAGCATTTAGCGGAGAAGATAGGCAAGGAGGTTGAAAAAGCATTCAAAGGCAGCCTGAGGATTATGTGGCAGGAGCAAGACAGGTTTGTTCGTGTTATCTGGGAGCGGAACTGACCCCGTGGGTTCGATGATTCTAAGACGCTTGATATTGGCCCGCCCCCATTCAGCGGAAATTTTTTACTGATAAAAGAGTTTGAGCGTGTCGGATTGTCAAGAGAATTTCGCTATGGTCATCAATAATGACCCCCTGCTACTGGAAGTCAGGGAGGTGTTGAGTAAATGCGGGAGGGGAAAGAACTACCTCATAGGTCTGTATCCTCTGTTAGCATTTCTCGGAAAGGAAAGCTCCGGTATCTTTATAGCGTCTGATAATACCGCTGAGACTTGCGAGAATCTCTCTTATGCGCTGAAGGCAAGAACTGTCGCGGGTTTAGGGAGATTCCAGAGTGGAGGAGACGTTGCGTTCCTTTACCCTTCGCTGCATCCCGGTCGCACACTCATAGTGCAAGATATGCGCGGGCAATCAATCAGGGAGGTTGTCTCTAGGAAGGAGTACTCATGTACTTCTCTGGCCATTGATGTTCGGGACACTGATCCCGGTAATATGCTGGATTTTTTCGGAGGGGTTCTTGATATCGAAAAAAGGAGACTCAGAAGAATCCTTCCCGGGTCAGTCCGAAAAGCAATTCGTTCAGTTTTAACGGCTATTTTCCTGGCAGGCGAGTTCGGTTTTGTCGAGGACGATGAGACCGCCATGGAATTGGAGGAAGCCGCCAGAGAGATGCACAAGATTTCGGGAGGGCAAGCCGGAAGGTTCGTTTTACGCCTTCTACGCGGAGGCAATCTCCCTCAGAAGGCACTCTCAATGGAAAAGTATGGCTTTCTTTCACGCATGATTCCTGAGATTGAGGCAATTGTGGGCGTTCCCCAGAACTTCTATCATCACCTCGGGGTCTGGGAACATACGATTGAGGTTCTATCATTTCTTGAGGCAATACTTGGTAGCACTTCTGAATACTTCAGGTCGGGCGCCGATAAAGTATCCGAGCATTTCGAGGAAGTGCCGGGAGGTTTCCCGCGAAGGTCCCTTCTCGCTTTTGCTGCTCTTATCCATGATGTGGGCAAAGCTGTCTGCATGAAAATTGAACCTTCCGGTCGGATTAGGTTCCAGGGTCACCACATTGTGGGCGGGCAGATGGCAGACGCAATAGCGCGCCGTCTTGAGTTAGACCGAAAATCAAGAAAGTACTTGAATTCCATTGTGAAAAACCACATGGGGTTGGGTTTTCTTCTCAAAGAGGGCGAGACAACCTCAAGCAGGCTCCGTTTCGTGGAAAATACTGGAAGCACCTGCCTTGACATTGCCGTCTTATCATTGGCAGACCGCCTCGCCACTAGGGGGGTGGCCTCGACACAGGAATCGCTTGAGCGGTTTACCAGGCTTGTCAAAAGAATTGTCAACGATTACTTCTGGTACCATAGCCTAAAAGTCGCAATTTCCTACCAGGAAGCGCGAAATGTAAGCGGCATACAACAGAGGGCTGCCCTTACGGAAATGCTTTTTAACCTGAAGGTGGCGATGCGAGAGGGATTTGTGAAATCAAGGGAAGAAGCGCTCGAATACATCGCTCCAAAAAGTAAGAAAGGGTTCGCTTGAAGACGGGTAATTTGTATTTTCAATCAGAATAACCCTATTCCGCCGTATTGCGCGTTCGATGTAGGTGAATTTCTTCGATAGCTCTTTATGCTTAACTCATCATGAAAGGGTTTGTGCTGAAAAATATTAATGGAAATTCCCTGAATAAATTAGGTGTTGTAAGTGTTCAATGCTTTTGCGGTACTGGTGAACTTGAACAGGGGTGATTGTGGTGATTGGAAAGATAAAGGTCGGCCACTGGCATGATAAAAACGCTCTCACCGGATGCACTGTCTTCCTGCTACCGGATAACTGCGCTGTCTCCTGCGAGGTAAGAGGGGGGGCGCCCGGAACAAGGGAGACTGAACTTCTTAGACCGATGTTCACTGTTCAGAAAGCGGACGCGGTCTTATTCACGGGAGGCAGCGCTTTCGGTCTTGCTGCCGCTCAGGGTGTTGCAAAGTATCTCGAGGAGATGTCGGTTGGATTTCCGACCCCCGCTGGACCTGTGCCGATTGTGAGCGCCGCCGTAATTTACGATCTTGATCTGGGTGATTCGAAGGTCAGACCTGGACCGGAAGAGGGATATGAGGCATGTTTTAAAGCTAACATCGACGAATTTAGAGATGGTTGTGTGGGGGTGGGGGCTGGTGCCACAGTTGGTAATGTTCTTGGACGTGTTAACTCCACGAAGAGCGGATTGGGTTTCTATCGGTTCCGCGCCGGGGGTTTCATGCTTGAGGTGGCTGCGGTAGTGAACAGCCTTGGGGAGATTGTTGGGGAAGGGGGGGAGATTTTAGCGGGCGCCAGGGGTTCTCGCGGTAAGTTTGTATCTGCAGAGGATATTTTAATCTCGGCGCTCGGATCCCCGTCGATTCAAGGTCAAAACACCACGCTTGTACTGATAGCAACAAACGCGAGGCTCACGGGCGAGGAACGCTCAAGAGTTGCCCTTCAAGGGCATAACGGCATCGCCCGCGCGGTCAGGCCTTCGCACACGAGATATGACGGGGATACTGTCTATGTTGTGGCGACTCAAGAGCTTAATGTTTCGATTGACGCCGTCGAAGCACTGGCCGCGAAAGGATGCGCCGAAGCTATCAGAACCGCCGTTTTGAGGGCCGAGTCTGCCGGGGGAATTCCAGCTTGCTGTGATATACTCGAATAAGACAAAAAGAGCTTGTCTTCGCGGAAAGTAGTCATGGATGTTTATGAGGCTATAAATAAACGGTCGAGTGTCAGGGATTTTACAAGGGAAAATATCCCGGATGATGTTATAGAACGAATTCTCGATGCCGCGTGTCGTGCTCCCACCGCTGGCAATCTGCAGCCGTGGCGGTTCTTTGTGATCAGGGATTTAGATTTAAAAAAAGCGTTGTCAGCGGCTGCTTACGGTCAGGATTTTGTGGCTAAGGCGCCTGTTGTAATTGTTGTTTGCGCTGACCTCGACTCAAGCGCTCAAGGATATGGGTCGCGGGGCGAAAATCTATACGCGATTCAGGACACAGCTGCTGCGGTTGAGAATATGCTGCTTGCGATTGTGGCCGAGGGTTACGGTGCGTGCTGGGTCGGCGCTTTTAATGAGAGGGCCCTCAGCGATGTGCTGCGTCTTCCGCGGCGCATCAGGCCTCTCGCGCTTGTTCCGGTCGGTAAGCCGGCGTATAGTCCGCGTCGTACCGGGAGGATTCCGTTTAAAAAACTCACGGTCTTTATGTAGATGCAAGCCGACTGATCATGATTTTTAGCGGAGGTGTGTTTTTGGAGTATGCCCATATTTGAGTATCGTTGCAACGATTGCGGAGCAAAATTCGAAAAACTTGTTCGCGGAAAAGAGCGGGTTAAGTGTCCCAAATGCGGTTCTCTTAAACTTAAGAAGTTATTCAGCACTTTTGGGGTCAAGTCAGGGAGTAAATTTACTTCAAGCATTGCGAGTTCATGTGAGGGATGCACTTCTTCCTCTTGCTCCACCTGCAAGCTTTAGGGCGACTCATCGGGATGGGGCTTTCAGGATCACGCTTACTGGTTCAAAGTAAGATGATTACATGAATTTTTGGTCTAAATGTTGTCTGTCTTAAGATTTTTGAGTTAGCGAGAGGAGTGGGGGTATTGTCCGCAATGAGCCTTGACGAACTCAGAGAGCAAATTGGCCAGTGCGAACAATGTTGGCTGTGCAAAAGCAGGACGAGGCTTGTTTTCGGAAGCGGTAACGAAAACGCTTCCCTCATGTTTGTTGGGGAAGCGCCAGGCAGAGCGGAAGATGCCCAGGGACTTCCTTTTGTGGGTCCCGCCGGTAAACTGCTCGATACACTGCTGGGGGGCATTGGGTTGAGGAGGGCTGATGTGTACATCACAAATGTTGTCAAATGCAGACCTCCCGGGAATCGCGACCCCAACCCTGAGGAGATTGATGCTTGCAACCTATTTTTAAAATCTCAAATCTCAATAATCAAGCCAAAAATAGTGTGCGCTCTCGGGAGAATCGCTGCCAGCGTGCTTTTGGGAAGGAATGTTCAGATGACCAAAATGCACGGTCAGAAGTTTCCCGTCCCTGGTTTCTTCGTGGTTCCCGTTTATCACCCCGCCGCTGCTTTGAGGAATCCTGCTACAGTGAGTGTCATCGAAGAAGATTTAAGCCTTTTAAGAAGATATCTGGATGACGATGAAGAGCCGCCGCCGGGTGAGTTTACTCCAGAGCCTGAGCAAATGGGATTGTTCTGATTTGAAAGAATTTACGGTTGTTAGCAAATCACCGGAAAATACCCTGAAACTCGGTATAAATATAGGGTCGGTCTCCAAGCCGGGCGATGTCATTTGTCTTGAGGGAAAACTTGGCACGGGCAAGACCGTATTCGTTAATGGCATAGCGCGCGGTCTTGGGTTTAACGGTCCTGTCCGCAGCCCCACTTTTATAATTATTAATCTCATACCTGAAATAAGACTCTGCCATGTGGACGCTTACAGGCTTGATGACTCGGAAGCGCTTATTTCTTTGGGCATTGAGGAATTTCTCGACGGGGATTGGATATGTGTGGTCGAATGGGCGGAAAAAGTGAGTGAGGCACTGCCCGAAGAGAGGCTTTGGGTGAGAATTGGTTTCACCGAGGTTGACTCCCAACGGAAGATTGCGTTCTTTCCCTCAGAGCTATGGCTTGAAAGAATCGAAAAGATTCGCAAGCAGGTGGGAAATGAATATTGAAGAGCTAAAAAGAGGAAATGTGATACTGGCTTTTGATACTGCGACCTTAAGAGGGTCTGTGGCGGTGGGATGGGACGTACCTGTGGCCTTTGAGGATTTTGTCACGGAAAAAGGGCACGCTGGGTGGTTGCTTCCGCATATCGATGGGGTGATTCGTATTGCCGGGTTGGGGAAAGAATCCATTGTCGCTGTCGCCGTGGGGACTGGTCCTGGAAATTTCACCGGCATCAAAGTCGCAGTGTCATCCGCAAAAGGTATCTCATATGCGCTCAGAGTGCCTCTTGTGGGTATATCCTCGCTTGATGTGCTTGCTAACTCATCCGGGGTGGAATCGGATATCACTGTGGCCCTGCTGGACGCAAAACGCGGAATGATGTACTGCGCTTTTTATGGGGGGTACCCAGAACGCAGGAGAATGAGCGAATACATGATGCTTGCGCCTGATGAAATTTACCGAAGGATTGACCGAACCACCTCGGGAAGTGTTCACTTCGTAGGAGAGGTTGAGCCGCTTGTCAAATCCGCTCCGCCCGAGTTTAATTTCCACACAACGTGGGAACAGAAATTCCCGGACGCAAGAGTGCTTGTAAAGATCGCGCGGGACGTGCTTGAGAAAGGAATGGGCGGTAATCCTTTCAATATTCTTCCCGTTTACTTGAAAAAACCGGTGTGAGTGTAGGTGTCGGTGGGAAAAGTGTTGGAACCCGGGGATTTGGTCATAGAGGATATGGAAAAAGAAGATATTGACGCTGTTGTTTCACTAGAACGGCTCATATTTCCCACTCCCTGGTCAAAAGACATATTTTTACACGAGCTCATGTCGCGCCCAAAAGCGGTGCTTCTCGTTGCCAGGACTGGAGGCAGGTTGTGCGGTTACCTCGTCGCCCGCGTTTTCATAGATACGGTTCACATCACAAATATAGCTGTGGAGCCACAGATGCGCCGTCGGGGGGTTGGGACTGCGTTGATGAGAGAATGCATTTTCCGTTGCCTCAGCCGGGGGATTAGATTTCTAAGGCTTGAAGTCAGGGAGAATAATTTTCCTGCCCGCAGGTTCTATGAAAAGCTCGGCTTCAGAGAACTCGGATTAAAGCTCGGTTATTATTCTGATACCGGCGAGCACGCCGTGATAATGGCTAGTGAAATTTCGCCGCCTGACGATTTGCATGATTCTTCTTAAACTGGGTAAGGATTTTTTTATGTTTAAGGTGTGATCGCATGCTTGTTTTAGGGATTGAAACTTCTTGCGACGAATGTTCCGCTTCCCTTGTGAAAGACGGTAACGAGGTCGTCACAAATGTTGTGGCTTCTCAGGTTGATCTTCACCGCGAGTACGGGGGAGTCGTTCCGGAAATCGCCGCACGGGCGCACGTGGAGACCATTATTCCGGTTGTGGATCAGGCACTTGAGGGCGGGAAATATTCCCCGGACCTTATTGCTGTCACTGCAGGTCCCGGTCTTGTGGGCTCACTTGTGGTAGGCGTCTCGGTTGCCAAATCCCTTGCGTGGGGATGGGAAATCCCACTGATCGGCATAAATCACCTGGAAGCGCACCTGATAGCGCCTGTGCTTGAGAAGAAATCTCTTGAATTTCCCTTTGTGGGGCTTGTTGTTTCTGGTGGGCATACACTGCTTGCCGATGTAATGGATTATGACCGCATGAGCATTGTGGGGGAAACCCTTGATGATGCGGTCGGCGAAGCGTACGACAAAATATCAAAGTATTTAGGTCTCGGATATCCCGGCGGTCCTGTCATTGACCGGATTTCAAAAGAGGCTGACCCCAGCGCCGTGCCTTTTCCGAGACCGATGATCAACTCGGATGACTGCAACTTCTCGATGAGCGGGCTTAAGACAGCTGTAGTACGGTATGTTGAGAAGCAAGAACTGCAAGGAAACTTTCCGAAGGAGAACCATCGTGAGGTTGCTGATATCGCGGCATCATTTCAGGCTGCCGCTTGCGAAGTTGTTGTGGAGAAGACACTGAAAGCGGTTCGTTTGCTGAACAGGAAGAGAATTCTGGCTGGAGGGGGGGTTATTTGCAACAGTGAGCTACGCCGAATGCTTAAAGAAAGGTGCGAGCGCGCTGGCGTTGAAGTTTTTCTCCCCTCGCCAATCTTTTGCACGGACAATGCTGCGATGATAGCATCTCTTGGGTATTACCTCTTCAAGAAGGGATACCGCTGCGCAAACGAGATTGACGTATATCCCAGCTTAAAGGTTGGAGAGACGATTCCGGGATGCACAAAGACAAATCCAAATACCAGACATCTTGAGGAGGAATGATGATGAAATACTTGCTTGCCATTGATCAAGGTACCACTGGTACTACCGCGATGGTTTTTGACGAGAAAGGGGATCCCAGGTCCAAGTTCAATCAAGAGTTCCCCCAGCATTTCCCGAGAAGCGGTTGGGTCGAGCATGATCCGGATGAGATATGGCAGAGCGTACGGATTGCCGTGGAGAAAGCTCTCAGGGAAGCCGGCATTTCAGCCGGCGACCTTGCGGCGATAGGCATAACAAACCAGCGCGAGACGAGTGTATTTTGGTACAGGGGAACAACGCGCCCTTACGGTAACGCGATAGTCTGGCAATGCCGTCGCTCAACGGAAATTTGTGAGCGGCTCAAGGTAAACGGTCATGAGGAGCTATTCAAAAGTAGGACCGGTCTGGTGATTGACCCATATTTCAGCGGGACCAAAATAGCGTGGATGATGGAGAACGACCCCGAGTTTGCCAGGCTTGCGCAGGCAGGGGAGGTTATCTTCGGAACCGTTGATTCGTGGCTGATCGCCAAACTGACCGGGGGGAGAATACACGTTACTGACTACTCGAACGCCTCCCGCACGCTTATCTTTAACATCCATGATTTGAACTGGGACCCAGACCTGCTTGGAATACTTGGCATACCCTCATCCATCCTTCCGGAGGTCGCAGATTCTAGCGCCGTTGTAGGATATACCGATCGAGAAGAATTTTTCGGCGCATCAGTCCCAATAAGCGGTATCGTCGGTGACCAGCAGTCCGCGCTTTTCGGGCAAGCGTGCTACAAGCCGGGCATGACCAAGAACACATATGGGACCGGAAGTTTCGTTTTAATGAATACCGGTGAAAAGGCAGTGCAATCAAATTACGGCATGCTGACCACTATAGCCTGGCGTTACAACCAAAGCGTGACGTATGCGCTCGAAGGTTCTATATTCATAACTGGTGCGGCAATCCAATGGTTGCGAGATGGCCTCAAGATAATAGAGAGCGCGAGCGAAGCTGGGGCAATAGCCGCCGAAGTGGAGGACACTGGTGGCGTGTATTTTGTCCCCGCGATGGTGGGACTCGGGGCGCCTTACTGGGACCCCTATGCGCGTGGC